>VOFG01001080.1_pt1 | contig 244001 bp, 250 predicted proteins | sample 5384171 | NCBI WGS metagenome assembly VOFG01 (sample SAMN12384726, study PRJNA508395) | human gut metagenome | isolation source: healthy gut F | host: Homo sapiens | reverse complement strand
CCCATTTGGGGTATGAGAAGAATTCCGTGACAGGGAACAATACCGGCAACTCCCGGAATGGCAGTTATCCGAAGAAAATTCAGACCGAACATGGAGAATCTGTCATTTCCATTCCGTGTGACCGTAACGGCCAGTTTGAACCGATAGCAGTCCCCAAACATGAAAGTCATGGACTTTCTATAGAGGGACATTTATTAAATATTATATCATCCAACTAATTAATATACAATGTGTTGCGGATTGGTTGGCTTTTGTATCTTCTAGGTATTCCCCGAAAACAAGGTTTGAAGGCCAAAACGGGGGAAATTCCCCGACTAAGATATGGCTAAGGTAGCAAAATTTCGGAAATTCACCCAACTTTGGGCTTTACAGAATTTGATATTCTGGAAAAAATACCGCAAGAGTTTTCATGAGAGTGGGCTTGGCAGGCTTCATTCGTTGTTTCTGTTTGAGTGTATGGCAAAAGCCGCAGGTCTGTCTGAACAACGTTTGGGGCGCAGGAACATTTTCAGCCCTTCGGCAAAGATTGCCCTCATGATCCTGAAGGCCTACACCGGATTCTCCGACAGGCAGCTGGTGGAACATCTGAACGGGAACATGCACTACCAGATTTTCTGTGGAATCTTCTTGAAAAACTCTTCAGTCAAAGGGATGGGATCCATAGCGAGTACGGTGCTTTTACCCGATATAACAGGGATTACCAGAAGCGTCTTTCCATCATCGGAAAGGAGCTTGTATATCTTTGAAAGCATTACATATCAACAAGTAGTACAAGAGACGTAGTAGGAATACTGACATACCGTCAAGACCAATAAACAGATAGAGATTCTGAGCAAAAGGTATAAACAAAATCAACAACGAAGAGTTTGATCCTGGCTCAGGATGAACGCTAGCGACAGGCTTAACACATGCAAGTCGAGGGGCAGCATGATTTGTAGCAATACAGATTGATGGCGACCGGCGCACGGGTGAGTAACGCGTATGCAACTTACCTATCAGAGGGGGATAGCCCGGCGAAAGTCGGATTAATACCCCATAAAACAGGGGTCCCGCATGGGAATATTTGTTAAAGATTCATCGCTGATAGATAGGCATGCGTTCCATTAGGCAGTTGGCGGGGTAACGGCCCACCAAACCGACGATGGATAGGGGTTCTGAGAGGAAGGTCCCCCACATTGGTACTGAGACACGGACCAAACTCCTACGGGAGGCAGCAGTGAGGAATATTGGTCAATGGCCGAGAGGCTGAACCAGCCAAGTCGCGTGAAGGAAGAAGGATCTATGGTTTGTAAACTTCTTTTATAGGGGAATAAAGTGGAGGACGTGTCCTTTTTTGTATGTACCCTATGAATAAGCATCGGCTAACTCCGTGCCAGCAGCCGCGGTAATACGGAGGATGCGAGCGTTATCCGGATTTATTGGGTTTAAAGGGTGCGTAGGTGGTGATTTAAGTCAGCGGTGAAAGTTTGTGGCTCAACCATAAAATTGCCGTTGAAACTGGGTTACTTGAGTGTGTTTGAGGTAGGCGGAATGCGTGGTGTAGCGGTGAAATGCATAGATATCACGCAGAACTCCGATTGCGAAGGCAGCTTACTAAACCATAACTGACACTGAAGCACGAAAGCGTGGGGATCAAACAGGATTAGATACCCTGGTAGTCCACGCAGTAAACGATGATTACTAGGAGTTTGCGATACAATGTAAGCTCTACAGCGAAAGCGTTAAGTAATCCACCTGGGGAGTACGCCGGCAACGGTGAAACTCAAAGGAATTGACGGGGGCCCGCACAAGCGGAGGAACATGTGGTTTAATTCGATGATACGCGAGGAACCTTACCCGGGTTTGAACGTAGTCTGACCGGAGTGGAAACACTCTTTCTAGCAATAGCAGATTACGAGGTGCTGCATGGTTGTCGTCAGCTCGTGCCGTGAGGTGTCGGCTTAAGTGCCATAACGAGCGCAACCCTTATCACTAGTTACTAACAGGTGAAGCTGAGGACTCTGGTGAGACTGCCAGCGTAAGCTGTGAGGAAGGTGGGGATGACGTCAAATCAGCACGGCCCTTACATCCGGGGCGACACACGTGTTACAATGGCATGGACAAAGGGCAGCTACCTGGTGACAGGATGCTAATCTCCAAACCATGTCTCAGTTCGGATCGGAGTCTGCAACTCGACTCCGTGAAGCTGGATTCGCTAGTAATCGCGCATCAGCCATGGCGCGGTGAATACGTTCCCGGGCCTTGTACACACCGCCCGTCAAGCCATGGGAGCCGGGGGTACCTGAAGTCCGTAACCGCAAGGATCGGCCTAGGGTAAAACTGGTGACTGGGGCTAAGTCGTAACAAGGTAGCCGTACCGGAAGGTGCGGCTGGAACACCTCCTTTCTGGAGCTGGAATCTCTAGATTAAGTCCGATGAGGTATGTAGCTCTCTGGTACTACGGTTGAATATGTATATATATATGATCTTAAACTGGAAAGACCAGTATATAGAGAGAAAGATGATGCTGAGATGAAAATTTCAGGCACATAACGGTTGACAGTCCTATAGCTCAGTTGGTTAGAGCGCTACACTGATAATGTAGAGGTCGGCAGTTCAACTCTGCCTGGGACTACCAGTTGAAAAACGGGGGATTAGCTCAGCTGGCTAGAGCATCTGCTTTGCACGCAGAGGGTCAACGGTTCGAATCCGTTATTCTCCACGATAAACTCCGTAAGGGGTAAAAAAAGATCTTTGACGTATTGGACAACTTCAAAAAAGTAAAGTAACAAAAAAATAGAGCAAGCTGAAGATATATCAATCCGACACGGGCTTCAATTTTAGCAATAAAAGGAAGCAGTGTCAGTGATAAAGAAAGTAAGCAAGGGCAGACGGTGGATGCCTTGGCTCTCGGAGGCGATGAAGGACGTGATAAGCTGCGATAAGCTTGGGGTAGGTGCAAATAACCTTTGATCCCAAGATTTCCGAATGGGGCAACCCGGCTGGTAGAAGGCCAGTCATTCCGTAAGGAAGGCGAACGTGGGGAACTGAAACATCTAAGTACCCATAGGAGAAGAAAACAAAAGTGATTCCGCAAGTAGTGGCGAGCGAACGCGGAACAGCCCAAACCGATGATGTTTAGGCATTGTCGGGGTAGTAGGACCACGTTGTGGCAAGAGATTAATGAAGTAGAACGTTTTGGAACAAACGGCCGTAGACGGTGAAAGCCCGGTATACGACTCTTTAACGAAGCCTAGTGGAATCCTGAGTAGCGCGGAGCACGAGAAATTCTGTGTGAATCAGCGGGGCCCATCCCGTAAGGCTAAATACTCCCGAGAGACCGATAGCGAACCAGTACTGTGAAGGAAAGGTGAAAAGCACCTCGAACAGAGGAGTGAAATAGTCCCTGAAACCGTCTGCCTACAAGCGGTCGGAGCAACGTAAGTTGTGACGGCGTGCCTTTTGCATAATGAACCTACGAGTTACTTTCTCCGGCAAGGTTAAGGGCTTCAGGCCCGGAGCCGAAGCGAAAGCGAGTCTTAATAGGGCGTGATAGTCGGAGTGAGTAGACGCGAAACCAAGTGATCTACCCTTGGTCAGGATGAAGGTTGGGTAACACCAACTGGAGGACCGGATGGGTATGCGTTGAAAAGCGTTCCAATGAGCTGAGGGTAGGGGTGAAAGGCTAATCAAACTTGGAGATAGCTCGTACTCCCCGAAATGCATTTAGGTGCAGCCTTTATTTAGTATAGCATGAGGTAGAGCGACTGATTGGATGCGAGGGCTTCACCGCCTATCAAGTCCAGATAAACTCCGAATGCGTGCTATATATTGATAAGGAGTGAGGGCGCGGGTGCTAAGGTCCGCGTCCGAGAGGAGAAGAATCCAGACCATCAGCTAAGGTCCCCAAATAACAGTTAAGTTGAACTAACGAAGTCGGACTGCAGAGACAGCTAGGATGTTGGCTTGGAAGCAGCCATTCATTTAAAGAGTGCGTAACAGCTCACTAGTCGAGGAGTCCGGCGTGGATAATACTCGGGCATAAACTGTTTACCGAAGCTATGGATGTAGAAATACATGGTAGGGGAGCATTCCAACGGCGTCGAAGGTGAAGGATGACCTTTGCTGGAGCTTTTGGAAACGCAAATGTAGGTATAAGTAACGATAAAGGAGGTGAGAAACCTCCTCGCCGAAAGACTAAGGTTTCCTGATCAACGTTAATCGGATCAGGGTAAGTCGGGACCTAAGGTTAAGCCGAACGGCGATACCGATGGAAGAATGGTTTAATATTCCCATACTACTTTATGGAGCGATGTGGAGACGGAGAAGTGAAAGTCCTGCCATCTGACGGAATAGGTGGTTGAAGAGTGTAGATGTAGATTCCTGTAGGCAAATCCGCAGGAGAGTCGACCTTGACAGTATGCCGCGTGCTTGCACAAGGCAAAATGGACGTAATCAGGCTCCCAAGAAAATCCGCTAAGCATATTCATAAAGTACCCGTACCGTAAACGGACACACGTAGTTGGGTTGAAAATACTGAGGCGCTCGAGTGATTCACGGTTAAGGAACTAGGCAAATTGACCCTGTAACTTCGGGATAAAGGGTCCCTACTGAGAGGTAGGGCGCAGAGAATAGGTCCAGGCAACTGTTTAACAAAAACACATGGCTGTGCGAAATAGAAATATGAAGTATACAGCCTGACACCTGCCCGGTGCTGGAAGGTTAAGAGGAGAGCTCATCGCAAGAGAAGGCTTGAATTGAAGCCCCAGTAAACGGCGGCCGTAACTATAACGGTCCTAAGGTAGCGAAATTCCTTGTCGGGTAAGTTCCGACCTGCACGAATGGTGTAATGATCTGGACACTGTCTCAACCGTGAGCTCGGCGAAATTGTAGTATCGGTGAAGATGCCGATTACCCGCGATGGGACGAAAAGACCCCGTGAACCTTTACTATAGCTTTACATTGAATTTGGGCAATCGATGTGTAGGATAGGCCGGAGACCGTGAAGCAGGTACGCCAGTATTTGTGGAGTCGCCGTTGAAATACGGCCCTTTGGTTGTTTGAGTTCTAACCCGCAGAAGCGGGGACACTGTATGGTGGGTAGTTTGACTGGGGTGGTCGCCTCCAAAAGAGTAACGGAGGCTTCTAAAGGTACCCTCAGACCGATTGGTAACCGGTCGTAGAGTGTAATGGCATAAGGGTGCTTGACTGTGAGACCGACACGTCGATCAGGTTGGAAACAAGAGCATAGTGATCCGGTGGTTCCGCATGGAAGGGCCATCGCTCAAAGGATAAAAGGTACTCCGGGGATAACAGGCTGATCGCTCCCAAGAGCTCATATCGACGGAGCGGTTTGGCACCTCGATGTCGGCTCGTCACATCCTGGGGCTGGAGAAGGTCCCAAGGGTTCGGCTGTTCGCCGATTAAAGTGGCACGCGAGCTGGGTTCAGAACGTCGTGAGACAGTTCGGTCCCTATCTGTTGTGGGCGCAGGATATTTGAGGAGCTCTGACTCTAGTACGAGAGGACCGTGTTGGACAGACCACTGGTTTACCGGTTGTACCGCCAGGTGCACCGCCGGGTATCTAAGTCTGGATTGGATAAGTGCTGAAAGCATCTAAGTACGAAGCCAGCCTCAAGATGAGATATCCCTAGAGGGTCGTTGTAGACTACGACGTAGATAGGCTACAGGTGTAAGGGCAGCAATGTCGAAGCCGAGTAGTACTAATAGCCCGAGACTTTCGATCATGTAAGGGTTGATATATCAGCAGGTGGCTGATGCCATATGTTTCTATTAGTTACTTTAGGTAATGGGGTTGTCCAGTCAAAATCTTACAAAGAGGTATTAAGGTGGTTATAGCGTTGGGGATCCACCTCTTCCCATTCCGAACAGAGAAGTTAAGCCCAACCACGTCGATGGTACTGCGTAAAAGTGGGAGAGTAGATAGCCGCCGTTTTTTAGGAGTGAGAGCGAAAGTTCTCCGTGAAGGAAGCCGATTCAGTTTTGAGTCGGCTTTTGAACCTGCGCGTCCTCCGACAATATCCCGGATGCCTGCGAAGAAATCTTTGAATACATTTGCTCCGATGATTGTTTCACCGGATACGATTCCGAAGTACTGGGTAATTTCTTTTCCTTCAATCGTGTTAGTTGTTGTGAGTAACATAGCTTTTTAATTTAATTGTTTAGGGACAAATATAAGATAAAGGGCGAACCAGTGTACTGATCCGCCCTTTGTTTTTATGTTTCTTTATATGAATTTATTTAACCGGTTGATCGGTCATGATAAATTCAAGCTTACCTCCATTTATGATGTCGGAGTGGCTGATGAACAGGGTGTCGAGGATTTTGCCGTTCAGTTTAACCTCTTTGATGTATTTGTTGGCTGCACTGTTGTTTTTACTAAGATCTCGAAAATACCGCCTTTTACATGAATAAGCGCTTTGTCGATCATCGGACGGCCCAATGTATAGACCGGAATTCCCGGAGCGATCTGATAGAAGCCTAACGCACTCATTACATACCAGGCGGACATCTGTCCGCAGTCCTCATTTCCGATGATACCGTCCGGCGCGTTTGTGTAGAAATTTTGCATGATCTGATCCAGGCGCTCTTGCCCTTTCCAAGGAGAATCCGTCCAGTTATATAAATAAGCCATGTGATGGCTCGGCTCGTTGCCGTGCGCATATTGGCCAATCAGTCCGGTGATATCTCCGGAGGCTTCTTCACCATCAACTTGGGAAGAGGTGGTGAATAATGTGTCCAAGCGTGTCTCCAGCTCTTTTTTACCACCGATCGTGGAGATAAAGTTGTCCATATCATGAGGTGCAAAGAAACTCCATTGAAAGGCATTCCCTTCGGTATAATCGCTCTTCATATGGGAAGAATAACGGGGATTGAACGGTGTACGGAAAGAACCATCCCCCATCACCCCGCGCATCATCTTGGTCTCCGGGTCTAAGTAGCGTTTGTAGTATTCTGCCTTTGCCGCATACTCTTTTGCCAGTTCCGTATTTCCTGCTTTAGCGGCGATTTGGGAAATACACCAGTCATCGTAGGCCATCTCTAATCCCCAGGAAACAGATTCGGGAACCGAGTCGGCCGGGACAAAGCCGTATTTCTCCTTATAATAGGGGTGGCGGGTAATCAAATCCAACTCACGTGTTCCTTTGAACTTCTCTGCCAGATCGTTTCGGTAGACAGATGAACGGGCGCCTGCTTCGGCCCAAACGTTCAGATCACCTTCTGCCAGGTCTTTAGTCACTAAATCTGCCAGTACAGAGACTGCCGGATAACCTACCATGCAACCTGTATAGCTGGAAGCTAACGGCCATTTCGGAAGGATCCCTCCTTCTTTATATCCTTGCACGAGCACTTTTCCCCAATCGGCAGCCCGTTCTGGTTGGATAATCGTCATCAATGGATGCAAAGCGCGGAAAGTATCCCAAAGTGAGAAGACAGAATAGTTCACATAACCTGGTTCCGCCCGGTGCACCTTCTTGTCCATTCCTAAATAGCGCCCGTCCACATCCTGATAGGCATAAGGTGCGATCATCGTGTGGTAGAGAGCTGTGTAGAAGTTCACCATCACTTTCGGATCGGAGCTTTCGATCCGGATATCGTTTAAAGCTTTGTTCCAGATACGTGCGGATTCAGCCCGTGTAGCATCGAAATCCCATCCCGGCAGTTCGGCCAGCATGTTTCTCTCTGCACCGTCCGTATCGACAGGAGAGATCGCCACTTTTACATACAGTGGTTTGTTGCTCTCCGCAAATTTGTAATGGAATTTCAGATCGTTTGGTGTGTTGAGACGCAAGAACAGCGAATCTTTCCGTAAATTTCCGTCGATATACTGGTATAGTGTTTCGATCGGCTCCGAGAATGTGATCCGGTAAGAGACAGAATGGAAATGTGCCCATCCCTGCGTCCTGACAGTCCCCTCCACCGTCGAATCGTTTACAAAAAGATATTCGTTCCCTACTAACTTATGTCCCCAGTTCGGTTGCAGCACATGACCGAGATCGAGAAGGACACGGCGGTCCTTCGGATTATCGTATGTGTATTTATGGAATCCGACACGGTCCGTACTGGTTAACTCCACATTAATTCCGAAATTGTCGAGACGTACTGCATAATAGCCTGGCGTTGCTTTTTCCGTCTCTTTCTTGAAAATCGCAACCGGTTTGATCGAGTCACCACCGGAGAAAGGTAGGATCGCCACATCTCCCAAGTCGCCGATACCCGTACCTGATAAGTGTGTATGGCTGAAAGCATATATTTGGTTGTCATCATAATGGTATCCGCTACTGGCATCCCAGCCCATGATATGTGTGTCGGGGCTGACCTGTACAAGAGCAAACGGACGGGTAGCACCGGGAAAGGTATGCCCGTGAAAGCCTGTTCCGATAAATGGGTTCACATATTGAATTTCATCTCGTAGTTGTTCCTCGTCGGACGGTTGGTTACAGGCTGCCAGAAGTCCGACCACTGCAGCCTGAAGGAATAGGATTTTTTCTTCATGTTATATTATCTGTGTTTTATCTCCTAAATGAATGAATCGTTATTTTTGACTTTACAAATATAAAGAAAAAGAACAATATACGTGTATGTCCTGCTTTTCTTCGGGAAAAAGTTCGTAAAATTTAGTAACTGTCCCCGTCCTCACTCTTCTTTTGTGACAGAGATGAGAACGGATGAATTCATAAAACGTATTTTGACTTTAAAGGATAACCTGTTCCGGGTTGTATTCCAGATCACGGGAGACCACAATTTGTCGGAGGAGATCGTGTAGGACTCTGCTAAAGATGCATTATTCTATTTATTCTTATCCTGACTACTTCATTTATATTCGATAATGCTTATCTTTGAAGCGCTAAGTCTAATTTAATCCTATTTTATTATGAAGACGAATATGGGAAAAGTATTTACTACGCTTCTTTGTATGATGATGTGTTTATCACTTTATGCGCAGGAATTTACTCTCGGCATGGTTGTTGGTTTGTGGAATTTCTCGGCTCCGATGCTCCTTACGGTTATCAGAAAGGAACTTGCCAGATCAAGAAAACTGGTGAAAACCTTTCCGCTGTTTTCACGATCAACGATACGGAAATGACCGTGAAGGAAATCAAGAAAGAGAGCGATACCTATAAATGCAATTTCTATGTAGATGGAACCTATGTTTCACTCACTTTCATACAGGAAGGCAAGAATAAACTGACAGGGAAAGCAAATGCAGAAGGTATGGTAATCCCTGTTACATTCACTAAAATAGTTAAAGCTGTCCAAGCACGATAATCTTTTTTTATCTATGTTTACTGTCATTGGTATTATGTTCGCGGGTATTGCCGCAGGCTATCTTTTGCGCAAAATCGAACTTTTGCAAAAGATCGGCAAACCTATTTCTTATACGATCCTTTTGCTTCTTTTCCTTTTGGGAATATCTGTCGGTGCGAATAAGGATATTGTCGATAATCTTGCCACGTTGGGTGGTCAGGCATTCCTGCTTGCCTTGGCTGGTACGGTAGGGAGTGTATTGGCTGGCTGGGGAGTCTATCGTCTGTTTTTTAAAGAAAGGAGTCGCGGATGAAAGGAAGTCTGATCGTTGTAGGATTTTTTGCGCTTGGTTGCTTGTTGGGATGGAGTGGCTGGCTGCCCGATGTTGTCATTGAAAACGACATTACGGTATATGTCTTATACCTGCTAATGTTTCAGGTCGGGCTCAGTATCGGTAGTGATAAGAAGCTAAAGGATATTCTCGGCAGTATTCGTCCGAAACTGCTTTTGGTCCCTTTGGCTACGATTGCCGGGACACTGGTCTTTTCGGCTTTGGTCGGTCTGTTGCTTACGCAGTGGAGTGTATTTGATTGTCTGGCGGTAGGAAGCGGTTTTGCCTATTATTCTCTTTCGTCTATCTTGATTACCCAATTGAAGGAACCTTTTTTGGGTGTCCAACTCGCTACAGAATTAGGGACAATCGCTTTAATGGCAAATATCATGCGCGAGATTATGGCTCTTCTCGGTGCGCCTCTTTTTGTCAAATATTTCGGCCGGTTGTCTCCTATCTGTGCTGGAGGTGCCACGACTATGGATACGACCTTGCCTGTCATCACTCGTTATTCGGGTAAAGACCTTGTTTTCATTTCAATTTTTCATGGGATTATCGTAGATTTTACGGTTCCGTTTTTTGTGTCGTTCTTCTGCTCGTTTTAGATATGGTTCCTTTTTTGTTGAAATACGTGACTTATTTTGCTTCAAACAGGCAGAAAAAGTGCTGAAGATTCCCGTTTACAGGCTTTTTACACCCGGATGTGAACGGTCTTGACACCCGAGTGTGAATGATATCGAGACCCGGGTGTCAATGGGTTTATCTTATTATGTTATTGAAAATAAGTCATGTGAAGAAAAATGTCGGACAGGCGGTTAATGATAGTATGATAGATGAAATAGGCATCCATCATACCTACTATCATTGCTTGGGTCTATTGATATTCAATAGATAAAAGACAATTAGTGATAGTATGACAGTTAAATGTAACTATGTTTTATCCCTTCTGTTTATGTTCGTAGAGAAATAATGAAGTCATATTATCGGGTGAAGGCAGAACTGGTAATGCTTTCGTTTGGATAAACATTGAATCTTATAAGTACGGCAAAAAGTGAAGGATAAGTACGTGAATTGCGTACAAAAAGAACGGCTCCCGTTCCGTAGCAGTGGATGAGAGCCGCTTTGAGATCGCACATAATATTACTTTTGTACCTCTTTCAACATCTCTTTTACCGCCTCTTCCAGCTGGTGATCTTCGCCTCTTAGCTGTGATTCGGGGGAGTTGTAGACTTCGATGTCAGGTTCGAGTTGTTGGTTTTCGAGATAGCGGCCCTGCATATCTTGCATGCCGACTTGCGGGATACCGAAAACGATTGACGGGTCAATTTGGGTTTCCCACCATACGGCAGTCATCGTTCCCGGTACGGGAGCGCCGATCAGTTTGCCGATTTTCAACGTCTTATATGTCCAGGGAAAACCGTGGGCGTTCGAATAATTGTCTTCGCACATCAGTACGCATGACGGTTTCAGCCATCTGTTAAACGGATCGTTTCCGATGAACTGTCCGCGCGGAGTGAATTTAGCATACAGTTCTCCACTCAACAAAATTGCCAGGTCCTCATGAAGCCAACCGCCACCGTTATGGCGCGTATCGACAATCACGGCTTCCTTCTCGCGGCAACGACCTAACAGTTCGGAATAGGTATCGCGGAAACTTTCGCTGTTCATGCCTTTGACATGTACATATCCGATCTTTCCGTTCGACAGCTTGTCGACCATCTGGCGCTTCTGTTCCACCCAACGTTTGTAAAGCAAATCGGATTGTGTGCCGTAGGTGATCGGTTTGACTTGTTCTTCGAAACGTTCTTTGGTTGCCGGATCGTAAACGGACAGTAGTACCTGCTTGCCGGCTTTGCCGCTTAATAGCGGATAGTAATCTTCTCCACTCTTGATATTCGTGCCGTCTATCTTTTCGATGATGCAGCCTGGCTTGATCTTGGTGTCGGCTTTTGTCAACGGGCCTTTGGCGATGATTTCTTCAATCTTCAAACCGTCGCCTGTGTAATTGTTGTCATAGAAAGCGCCCAAGCTAGCTGTTGCTGGTGCGGAAGATGCGGAGCGGTAGCGTGCACCGGTATGTGAACCGTTTAGTTCGCCCAACATTTCAGAAAGCATTTCTGCGAAATCGTAGTTATTGTTGATATGTGGAAGAAATTTTTCGTATGCCTTTCCATATCCGGCCCAATTGATACCATGTATTTGGGGATCGTAGAACTTGTCTAATACTTGGCGCCAGGTGTGATGGAATATATATTCGCGTTCTTTCGCCGGGCGATATGAAAATTCGGCTTTGAATGCGATCGGTTTCGTTTTGCTGTCCTTGATTTCGATCTTCTTCAACTGGCCTCCCGAAACGAGGAAAATGTTTTCGCCTTTCTTGTCGGGGAACATCGTTCCGCCACCGACACCTTTGATCAGTAGTTTGGTGGTGTTTTCCTTGAAATTGTGTTCCCATAGGTCGTAACCGTTTTCGAATGCGGCGCAATAATATAGCTTGTCGCCTTTCTGCGTCAGGACGGCGTCACCTAAGAATGACGAGTTGACGGTCAAGCGCATGATACGGTCTTTACGATTGGCCAAGTCGAATTTAAGCGGTTCGACCGGCTTATCTGCTTTTTCGTCTTTCTTGTCATCGTCTTTATCCTTGTCTTTCTTGCTGTCCTTGTCTTTTTCGTCCTTATCTTTGTCCTCTTTTTCTTCGTCCAACAAAGCTTGTTCCTCTTTGGTGAGGCGGAACTTGTCGTATGCTTCGCCGTCGAAGAACATGATGTAAATATCATCTTCTGCTCCCCAACTGCCATGACTGCGATAACCGGCCCGGTCAGACGACCAGATCATCGCTTTTCCATCCAGCACCCATTTGGCGTTGTTGTCGGAGTAGCCGCTTTCGGTCAGGTTGGTCATTTCACCACTGCCGTCCGCTTTCACCAAAACGATGTCCGTATTGTTCCATCCTCCGATCGCGATATATTTAGCGAGGAACCATTTGCTGTCGGGTGACCATTGATAATATTGATCGCCGTCGGCATACGAATAATTATATTTACCATCCAGGACGGTGCGTACCTGTTTGTTTTTCAAATTAATCACGCGTAGAGTCGTACGGTTTTCCAAGAAAGCGACTTCCTTTCCGTCCGGAGAATACATCGGCTGGAAAGAGGTCTGCGAATTTACTACCAACGGTTCTTCTTTCAATTCCTGTGCGTATGTGAAATATTTGTCGTTCTTGCGTACCAAGCTGCTTTGATAAACGCCCCAGGTTTCGCCCCGTTCGGCCGAGTAAACCAATGAGCGTCCGTCTGGGCTGAAATCGAGATCGCGCTCCTGCTGCGGTGTGTTGGTGATTTGTTTGGTAGTTTCGTAGTCGACCGAGGTTACATATACATCGCCGCGCACGATAAAAGCGACTTCTTTGCCATTAGGGGAAACTGCGATATCGGTGGCTCCGCTTGCCTTGAGTTGATGGATCAGGTCGTTCTCCACCTTATCCGAGATGATCTGTACATCCACTTTCTTAGGCTGTGTACCCTCTTTGACCGTATAGATTTCGCCATCGTATCCGTAACAGAGGTTGCCGTTGTTGTCGGAAGTTAGGAAACGGACGGGATGCATGGTATGATTGGTTATCTGCCGGCTATTTCTGCCGGTCAGGTCGTTTTTGAATATATTGAAACTTCCTTTTTCTTCACTCAGATAGTAGAAGGAAGAACCGTCTGTCGCCCATACCGGATTACGGTCTTCTCCTTTAAAGGAAGTTATTTTTTTTGGAAGGAGTGTTCCCGATCGAGGGTGCACAACCAGATGTCCCGTGTGATGGAAGACTGGTGGTGTTTACGCCAAGGATCTTCATATCCCTTCTTGTCTTGGTATAAGAGTTTGTCACCCTTCTTGTTCAAAGCTAGGCTTTCCATGGCGAGGGAAGAATAGAGTTCGGGGCGCCCTCCATTGATACCGATCCGGTAGATTTGTGGAAATTGCCCGGAGGGGAATTGGCTGTCTTTCGCATCCTGCTGGATCGCGGCCGAATAGAGAATGTGCTTTGCATCACTGAACGTTTCCGGATATTCATTTGCGGAGTGAGTGGTCAACTGTTTCGGGCTACCTCCTTCCATATCCATGATGAAGATATCGAAATTTCCGTTCCGGTCAGAAGCAAACGCGATCTTGCTGCCGTCAGGCGACCAGATCGGGCGCGTATCGTGAGCCGGATGGGTTGTTAACTGGGTAGCTTTGCCACCGTTTGCCGGAACGGTGTAGATATCGCCTTTGTAAGTAAAGGCGATCGTTTCACCGTTTGGAGAAATTGCCGGATAGCGCATCCATAGCGGATCATTTTCGGCCAGCACGTTTGCCGTAAACAGTAGTGCTGAAGTCAGGATAAATAATGATTTCATGCTTTGCGTTTTTATGGGTGTAAAGATACGGTATTATTATAAAAAAAGATAGAAATAAACTTAATAGTAGCTGTTTAGTAGTTTATTTCTATCTTTACGAACTCAAAGTGAGGGGTGAAAGAGGTGAATATGCATGAAACAGAGATACATAGCAATACTATAGAAAAACTTAAACGTGGTTCCTATGAGGCGTTCGATACATTATATGATATGTACGCGGATTCTTTGTACGGTTTCGCCTTGCTGCATACGAAATCATCTGTCCAGGCGGAAGATATCGTACAGGAGACGTTCCTCAAGCTGTGGAACATGCGTACCTCCTTGTCTGTTGAAGGCTCTTTCAAATCCATGTTGTTCACGATTGCCAAGAACCATGTGATCGATGTTTTCCGCCAACAGATCAACCGTCCGGATTTTGAAGATTACATACGCTTTTGTGAAGACGAACATCTTTTGGATAACACTTCCGTAGAAAAAATATATTACGATGACTTTATCGACAAGCTGGCGATAGCTAAGCAAAAACTGACCCCCGCGCAGCGGAACATTTTTGAAATGAGCCGTGAAGAGGGAATGAGCAATGCCGAAATAGCCGCTCTTTCGGATATTTCCGAGCAGACGGTAAAGAATCATTTGTCCGCAGCGTTAAAGATTCTGCGTGAGGAACTTCGGAAATATAATTATCTTTTCGCCCTTTTCATATAAGAAAACTTGAGAAGCTTACTTTCCTTTCCCCAAAGCGGCTCTTGGAGTTCCAGATAGTTTCAGCGCTTGGAACTAAAAAGTTCGTACGGTGAAACAGAAAGTTTCGCTAAAGGAAACTTCGAGCGTATTATAGGGGAAGAAACAGGAATATGCTTTAGAACATATAAAAACGCCTGGTACTTTTTCGGTACTCCTTCGTGTAACTATAAACAAGCAACAAATTATGACCGATTTATTTGATAAATTATATTCTCAATTCTTAAGCGGAAAGACCAACCGGAAAGACTTCGAGGGCTTCAAGGAGTCCTTGAATCATCTTTCGGACCAGGAACTGGCCGAAAGGATGGAAGCGTTTTGGAATGAGAATACGGTTTATCCGCCTATGGAAGTCTGTCGTAAGCGGGAAATTCATCGGAGACTTCGTCTGCAGATACATCCTCCTAAAATCTCCATACGCTGGTCCCGTATCGTGGCGGCGGCGGCCGTGATTGCCGTCTTGTCCGTTACGGCGTGGAACTTTTCTCTTTTGCATGAATTGCAAAATGCGAACTCTTCTTTCTTGGCGGAAGTTCCGGCCGGAGATAAGGTGCAGTTGACCTTGCCGGATAAGAGTTCTGTCAAATTGAATTCGGAAAGCTCTTTGTCCTACGCCTATGTCAACGGAAAGCGTGTCGCCCGTTTGAAGGGCGAGGGGGTACTTCCAGGTTTCCAAGGACAGGAAACATCCGTTTGTCGTGCAGGTCGGCAATCTGAATATCGAAGTGTTGGGGACTTGCTTCAATGTCTATTCGTATGAGGAGAATGACTTTGTAGAGACTTCCTTGATTGAAGGCTCCGTGCGCCTCTACGATTCCAAGTCGCCTTCTGAAAGTTTTATCCTGAAACCGTCGCAGAAAGCGATCTATTCGAAAAATAATGGGAAAATCAGTTTTCACAATACAGACAATGTAAAAGAAATCCGCGTGGACGCAGAATCATCTGGTGTTCGAATCGGAGAAGTTGGGTTCGGTGTTCCAAAAGATCGAAAGATGGTATGGTGTGCATATTGACCTGCTATGTCCGGAGATTGCGAACGATCAGATTTCCGGCTCTTTTAAGGACGAACAACTTCCGTATGTCATGGAAGCTTTGAAATTTCAATATGGATTTAATTATGAGATCACAGGAAACAATGTTACGATTAATAAGTCTAACCAATTAAAAATAAAATGAGTCTATGAGATGAACAGGTGAAATCTAAGAAAAAGTGTTTTTAAAAATCAATTGTTTAATTCTAACTTAAGTCTATTTATCATAGTCATGAAGAAAGTATTTCGGAGTGCAGCACTCCTGTTTTTGTGTACAACCATGTACGCACAGGACATTTCGCAAACAATGTCGATGAATTTGCAAAATGTCACATTGAAAGAATTTTTTAAGAATCTGGAGGCACAAACTTCTTTTTCGGTTGTTTACCGGGATATTATCCTGAGTGAAAATCCTGATGTAGTCGTTTCTGCTTCCAATCGCCCGTTAAAGGATATCCTGTCTCAGGTACTGGAAAAACACGGCCTTTCCTACAAAGTGAGCAATAAGACGATCGTTATCGTTAAGGCAGAAGCGCAGGCTCCCGTGAAACAGCGAAAAACCAAGAAAATATCTGGTGTGATTACCGATGAAACAGGTCTTCCGGTGGCTGGAGCGAATATCGTAGTCAAGGGAACGACTAATGGGACCATCTCAGATATGGATGGAAACTTCTCTTTAGAGGCTGCTCCGGGGAGATGTTGGAAATATCCTATATCGGTTTTTGCCTATGGAAGTAAAGATCGATAACAAGAATACGTTTGACATCCTGATGAAAGAGGATGCACAAGGTTTGGATGAAGTTGTCGTGGTCGGTTATGGTACGGTAAAGAAAAGAGACTTGACTGGAGCTGTCGCCTCTGTCAATGCTGCCAAGATTTCAGCTGTTCCGACCTCTACGGCATCGGAAGCCTTGCAGGGACGTATTCCGGGGTTGTCGTTTCAAACGCCAACTGGTCGCCGGGCTCTACTCGAACGTGATGATCCGTGGTAAACGTTCGATCACGGCAAGCAATGATCCGTTGTATGTGATTGATGGTGTTCCCGTTACTGGCGGTATTGGCGAAATCAGCCCGTCGGATATAGAGTCGATGGAAGTGTTGAAGGATGCGTCGGCAACAGCAATCTATGGTGCTCGTGGTGCGAACGGTGTTATCCTGATTACGACCAAGCAGGGGAAATCAGGCAAGACGCAGATCGATTATAACGGATATGTCGGGGCTCAGACAATTTTGAACCAGCTCGATTTCTGGGATGGTCCGGAATATGCCGAATATACGCGCGAGTCTTATCGCAATACGAGCAATAATTCGATCCGCTACAACTCGGATGTGGCTTCAAAGGAGCAGGATATGGTTTGTCCGGGATTTACACGTGACCCGTCGATCATGGAATCGGTCATGATGGGTTGGGGTGACGATGGCGTTTACTATCCGTCCCATGTGCGTACGACCCGCTATATGGATCATGTGACCCGCACCGGTATGGTGACCGACCATCAATTGAGTATCCGAGGCGGTGGCGAACGGACGAACTTCCTGGCTTCCGCTACTTACAATAAGAATAACGGTATTTTCAAGGATGAGGATTATGAACGTTATTCGATCCGTTTGAATCTAAACCACGAAATCAACAAATATGTGAAGATCGGGGCGCAGACGCAATATTCGCATGCCATTCAGCAACGTGGGGCCGGACTCGCCGGTGGTTGGCGTTTAAGCCCGTTGGCACAGTTATGGGATGAAAACGGCGAGATTATTCCGCTACCGGGTTCTTATAATGTATATAATACGATGATGGACCTTGTTCCGGGTGCTGTGGATCGTCCGTTGAAGACAACCCGTTATCTGGGTAGCTATTCTCTGGATATCAAACTGCCGGTCGACGGACTGAAGTTCCGCTCTAACCTGGGCCTCGATGCCCGTACCGTACAGGACTACGAATTCTGGTCCGCTAAAACGAGTAATCGTGGCATGGGGACTTCTTATGCGAAGAATGCCGTTGACAAATACACGATGTTTACTTTGGAAAACATGCTTTTCTATGATAAGACGTTCAACGACAAACACACCTTGGGCGTGACTTTATTGCAGTCCATTCAAGAAGACAAAAAGGAAAATGTGAATGTTGCAATGGAGAACCTGCCGGCTGATAATCTGAAATATTATGATCTGGGGTCGGGCTTGGTGACCAATACGATCGGCAGCGCGATGGTCAAGTGGAATATGGCTTCTTTCATGGGACGTATCAATTATAACTATTTAGGACGTTACCTCCTGACGGTTTCTGCCCGTTATGACGGTTCGTCTCGTCTGGCTGACGGACACAAGTGGGTGCTTTTCCTTCTGCCGCATTGGCATGGCGTATCAATGAAGAATCTTTCATGTCGAGTACATCCGGATGGTTGGATAACCTGAAATTAAGACTTGGTTTTGGTAAGACTGGTAATTCGGCCGTAGATCCTTACCAAACGAAAGGTACGTTGTCGTTGATTCGTTATCCGTTTGATAATGGTGGAACTCCAACGATCGGCTATGCCCCGAATGCGATGGCGAACAGTCTGTTGACTTGGGAAACGACGGACCAGTGGAATTTGGGTATCGATTTCGGTGTGTTGAGAGGACGTATCAACGGGACGATTGACTTGTATATGCAGAATACACATGATTTGTTGCTGAAACGCCAGTTACCGGTTGTTTCCGGTTTTCCCGATGTGCTATCGAATGTGGGTAAAACGCGTAATAAGGGTATAGAAGTTTCTATCAACTCTATGAACATCAATTCGAAAGACTTCCAGTGGACAACTGATTTGATGCTGTCTTCCAACAAGGAAGAAATCGTTGAACTGTATAATGGCAAGAACGACGATATCGGTAGCAAATGGTTTATCGGCCAGCCGGTGAATGTTCATTATGACTACCGGAAAGTAGGTATCTGGCAGAACACGGAGTCAGATCTTGCCGAGATGGCAAAATTCGCCGCCAACGGTACAGAGTTTGCTCCGGGCGATATCAAGATACAGGATGTGAATGGCGACTATAAGATTACGGATGCCGATAAGCAAATTCTGGGAAACCCACGTCCGAAGTTGATTGCCAGTATGGTGAATACTTTCAACTATAAAGGTTTCGACCTGTCGGTCTTTTTATATGCGAGTTTCGGCGCTATGCTGTATAATGATATTTATGCTGTGGAACATTGCGGACGTAACGGCGGTGTGAAAGTAGACTACTGGACACCGAATAACCCGACGAACGCTTATCCTCGTCCGAGTATTGATGAGGAGCGCCCGATCTACATCACATCCACTTATTATGAAAAAGCGGATTTCTTGCGTGTAAAGACAATGACATTGGGATATACCTTGCCGAAGACCTTGACCAATAAGTTCCTGGTGGAGAAACTGCGTGTTTATTTTACAGCCCAGAATCCGTTTATCTTTACCAATTATACGGGTATTGATCCGGAAGCAGCTAAAGTAAATTCGGCCGGTAACCCTGAAACCAACGGTAGTGGTTTCGGCACTCCGAGTGTCAGTTCCTGGATTTTTGGTATAAACTTGACTTTGTAATTTTAATCTTAATAAATCAAAGAATGAAAATGAAATCTGTATATTGCTATATGCTGGCAGGCCTGATGTTATCTGCTTCAAGTTGCAGTAGTTGGTTAAGCGAAGACGATGCACCGGTGATGTCGTACGATTATTATGAAACGGAAGCCGGTGTAAATGCAGCCATTACGGCAGCTTACGGTTTTCTTCGTTGGGGAGTTGGTGGTGAACGTTTCGATGTATTGACCGAATTAGGAACCGATTTGTTCACGGAAGGGGAAGATGGTAGTAATCGTGAATCGTATAATAAATATGCGACACAGTTGAATCCGGACGACGGTATTCTGTATGAAATGTGGGAAAATCACTACAAAGGGATTAGTGATGCCAATATCGCCATGCAGAAGATTCGGGATTCCCAAGACTTGTTGGAGAGTGTGAAAATACAAAGTTATGCCGAAATGCAATTTATCCGCGCCTATTTATATTTTGATTTGGTGCAGCAGTTTGGGCGTATTCCTTTGGTCACGGAAGGTAGTTTCGAGATTCGGACGGACTTCAAGCGTGCTCCGATCGCTGATGTTTATAATGTTATTATCAGTGATTTACGTAATGCCGCCGAAAATTTACCGGAGAAGGCTTCTGTTTTAGGACGTGCCACACGTTACTCAGCTGCCCATTTGTTGGCGAAGGTTTATCTGACTCGTGGTAGCGCAGTCAAAGATGCGCGTGGTCAGAAAGCGACAGATATGGATAGTACGCTTTATTATGCTGAGCAAGTGATCAACAGTGGAGCTTATGCTTTGCAAGAAAACTTCTCCTCTCTGTGGGATATCAAGAATCAGGGGAACTCCGAAGCTGTGTTTGCCGTGCAGTTCACAACCGAGCCGATGTTTAACGGAGATGGTAACAAGCAGCATCTCTATTGGCTGTCTTGGTATGAAGATCAGCCGGGTATGTTGAGAGATATTGAAAACGGTCGTCCGTACCGTCGTCACGTGGCGACAAAGAAAACGATGGACGATTTATTCGATCGTTTGCATGATTCACGTTTTTATAAGAGTTTCAAATGGGTCTACTATGCAAATAATGTAAGCACGCTGCCTGTTTGGGAGTCGCTTTCTTATGACGGAAACGTCTATTTTACGCCGGATCCTTCTAAAGGGCAAATAGAGGGCGAGTTGAAATTCCAGCATGGCGATACGGCGATTTATTATACGATGCAGGAAACAGGGCTTGCTTCTAATAGTGACGAGATGCGGAAATTGCGTGCAGACTATACTTATTCTTATTTCCCTCGCGAAATGCATTCGATCCGTTATTTTCCGTCACTGGTGAAATACCTTGATCCGAGCCGTCCTTCTGTGTCTGAAGAAAAGGGATCTCGCGAATGGGTGCGTATGCGTTTGGGAGAAACGTATTTATTGCCAGCGGAAGCTGCCGGCCGTAAAGGTGATTTCGACAAGGCTGCTGAATATATCAATGTGATCCGCAAGCGTGCCGCTTGGGCCGAAGGTGAGCAAAAAGACCAGCAGATCTGGCTTTTCGAAGGTGGAGTGAACGATACGAAGAGTACGTATGATGCACTTAAAGTTTCTCCGGCTGATCTACAAGGTGATTTTATCGAATTTATTCTGAACGAACGCGGACGTGAATTACTGGGAGAAACCAATCGTTGGGAAGATTTGGTTCGTTGTGAACTGCTGTATGATTGGGTGAAGAAATACAATCCGGATGCAATCTACATTAAACCGTATCACAAACTTCGTCCTATCCCGCAGAAACACATCGACCGTCTGAATCCTGTTGGTGAGCTCAGTGAAGAACAGAATGAAGGTTATTATTGATGTCTGTCTTTAGAGATAAAGCGATATAAAAAGTAGGTATTAGTTAAAAGTGGCCGGCTACAATGGAATAGATGATATTCCGCCGTAGCCGGCTTTTTTCTGTGTTTTTTCTAAAGAACCTTGAAAAAAAGGAAGGAGGAATATCGGATTTTTGAATCTTCTGTTTATCTTTGTCGTGTACAGTAAGCAGGATAAAGCGTTATCGCTGGTACAACTTTGGTGGTGAACACGAAAGTTTATATATTATCTCTTGATTGAAACCTCGAAATTTCTAGATAACTAGTGGATAGTATGTGAATTTTGTTCGCGTTTTTTCTTGTCATGCAAGATGGGTGTTTATGCACTTGCGTATTCAAGATAAAAAACGTGGGTAATTATTGCATACAACTAGTTATAGGTTATTCGAGGTCCTTAATCGAGTGTATGTTACTAATTCCCACGTTTCTTTATAATAACCATCTAATTGGGGAATTGTTGGATATATGGGATTTTTTCAGGTCGAATTTAAGTAAATATGGAATTACCTTTATCTATTTCAAATCTTCAGGAGCAATGGTTGCTATCTTTTTTGAAAAAACTTGATCCTGCCAATATTACTGAGCTTTTTGGCAATTGCGGCCTTATGTAGTCTTGCCTCATGTGGAGTTTAAGGAGTCTTCGTTTTCTTTTTCATCAGTTGGTATTATTAATTTTGTAGATATTGTCGGTTTTGTCCGTAAGAATGATACTTTGGGTATTCTGTTGAGGAACGGCTGTTTCTATTTGTTTTCTGCAGTAAGTAGGGACCGGCAGTGCATATTGGTTTGTGATCCTGAATTTTATAAGCAAACGGGAAGAAGGTTAGGAGGCTGGTCTCTTTTTGTCGCGAAACGGCAATTATTGTGGTGGAAAATAAAGGAATATCTGCATCGGAATATATTACGATCCGGCAAAGAAATCAGTGGAGAATATAACGAATAATGTTGCTCAGGATATCTTCCCCCGCATGTGGATAGGCGATGATATATTTTTCCTTTCCGACCGTGACCGCACTATGAATATCTTTGTTTATAATACGAAGACAAAGCAGACGTCGAAGGTTACTAACTTTACTGAATATGATGTGAAGTTCCCGAGTGCTTCCGGCAATACCATTGTGTTTGAGAATGGCGGATATATCTATAAGATGGATGCTGCCACCCGTCAGCCCGAGAAAGTCAATATCAGTCTTGCTTCGGATAATATCTATGCACGCAGCGCCATAAAGAATGGGGCTAAGTATCTGACAGCCGCCAGTGCATCTCCCGACGGAGAACGGGTGGTGGTGACTGCTCGCGGAGAGGTCTTTAATCTACCCTCAACCAAGGGGTGACGAAAAATATAACCCGCACTCCGGGTGCCCACGAACGTGATGCACAATGTTCTCCTGATGGAAAATACATTGCTTATATCTCGGATGCTACCGGAGAGACAGAACTTTATCTTCAGGATGCAGTGGAAGGTAATCCGGTGCAGCTGACCAAGAATAATGATACGTATATCCGCTCTTTCGAATGGAGTCCGGACAGTAAGAAGATTGTTTATACCGACCGTCAAAATCGTATCAATCTGCTGGATGTAGCTTCACGACAGGTGACTATGCTATTACAAGACCCAATGGGGGAACCGCAGGATGTGACTTTTTCACCGGATAGCAAATGGCTGACCTATACCCGTGATGCAGACAATGAAATAACTGTTGTATATGTCTATGATATTGCCGGAAAGAAGGAATATCCGGTGACGGACAAGTGGTATAATTCTTCTTCACCGGTATTCAGTACGGATGGTAAGTATCTTATTTTCTCATCTGCCCGCGATTTCAACCCTACATACGGCTGGTTGGAATGGAACCATGTCTATAATAATATGTATGGAGTTTATCTTGCTTTGCTCTCGAAAGATACCCCGTCACCTTTTATACAGAAAGATGCCGGAATGAAGAACGACAGTGAGAGTGAGGCCTCGAAGGCTACTGAAAAGACTGCCGGAAAGAAAGAAGCGAAACAGGAAACAGCTTCTGCGTCACTCGTCAAGTTTGATCCGGAAGGTATCACCGACCGTATCATCAAGCTTCCATTGTCGGCTTCTTATTATGCTAATTTCTATTCAAACGGAAAGAAGGTATATTACTGGAGCAATGGCGGAACGAAGTTTTTCGATCTTGAAGGCCAGAAAGAAGAAACGGTTGCCGATGGTGCTATGATGACGGTTACTCCGGGTAGTCAAAAGGCTTTGTTCTACAAGGACAACAAGCTTTATGTAACCGCTATACCGGAAGGAGCGGCTAATCTGAGTACGCCTGTCAATATGGATAACATGTCCATTACGATAGATTACCCCAAGGAATGGGCACAGATCTTTGATGAGGCTTGGCGTGCTTATCGTGATGGTTTTTATCTGGAGAATATGCATGGTGTGGATTGGAAAGCAATCAAACAGAAATATTCTGTTCTGCTGCCTTATGCAAAGACACGTCTCGACCTGAACTATATCATTGGAGAGATGATTGGTGAGCTTAACTGCGGACACGCATACGTCAATCCGGGTGAAACGGATAAACCGGCACGTATCAAGACTGGTTTGCTGGGTGCTGAGATATCGGCAGATAAGAGTGGTTTCTTCCGTTTGGACAAGATCTTGCCCGGTGCTTCCTGGAGTAAGGAACTGCGCTCTCCGCTTACTGAACCGGGGATTGAGGCTAAGGCCGGGAATACATTGTTGCCATTGACGGTATACCGACGAATACGGTGAAGAATATCTATGCGTTTACTGGTAGGAAAGGCTGATGTGCCGACGGAGATCTCGTTGAACAGTAAACCGCAATTGGCAGGAGCAAGAAAGATTGTCATCAGTCCGCTGGAAAATGAATATTCTCTTGTATCATTATAATTGGGTACAGAATAACCTGAAGAAGGTGGAAAAGGCATCCAATGGACGTATCGGTTATATCTATATCCCTGATATGGGTCCGGAAGGTCTGAACGAGTTCTCCCGTTATTTCTATCCGCAGCTCCCGTGAACCGTATCGGTTGACGATGCGTCGTGGTTCAGCCCGTATCGGAACTGTTCCCGATGCCGTGCAAGTAGGTCCGAAAGTATGCTTGATCAATAAATATTCGGCTTCCGACGGCGACCTCTTCCCTTGGGGCTTCCGTGCGCTGGGATTGGGCAAACTGATCGGGACTCGTACGTGGGGTGGAATTGTCGGTATCAGTGGCTCGTTACCTTATATGGACGGGACGGACATCCGTGTACCTTTCTTCACAAGTTTCGATCCGAAAACCGGTAGCTGGATTATTGAGAATCATGGTGTCGATCCTGATATCCTGATCGATAATGATCCCGTCAAAGAATGGAACGGTGAAGACCAGCAACTCGACCGTGCCATTCAGGAGGTCATGAAAGAACTCCAGGACCGCAAACCGCTTCCGGGAGTGCCGACACCGAGAGACTTTAGTAAATAATTGACAATTAACAATGGACAATTGGCAATTAAAGAAAGGACAATGAATGCTTTTCTTGATTGTCAGTTGTCCGTTGGATTAATTGTCAATTGACAATTATCAATTAGAAAAGTATGGAACGCCTTGCCGCAATTGACTTTGAGATCGCTAATGGAAAGCGCAGTAGTATTTGCAGTATCGGGGTTGCTATTATTGAGGACAATAAGGTAATCGATTCTGTTTACATGCTGGTCCGTCCCTATCCGAACTTCTACACTCGGTTTACTACTGCCATTCATGGCATAACCATGCAGGATACAATCGACTCTCCCGACTTTGAGGAAGCCTGGACCAGGATAGCCGGCAGATTGCAAGATATCCCACTGGTTGCCCATAACAGTTCTTTTTTGACGAAGGTTGCCTGCGGGCAGCTCACGAAGCCTATGACCTTGCCTATCCCAAATATCAGTTTTATTGCACCTGCCGTTTGTCGAGGCGCATGTATCCTTTCCTGGCTAACCACCAACTACAGACTGTTGCCGCTCATTGCGGATACGATCTGACCTATCATCACCATGCAATGGCTGATGCTTATGCCTGTGCTCATATCGCGGCAACCATGATGCGGGAAAAGGGAGTCGAAAGGCTGTGTGATTTATGACGAGGCAGATGTTTGAGAAGCCTACGGCTGACTTGTCCCAGTCTTTTGCTTGCCGGCGATCTTGTCTACCACAACTGCAATCGCCCCGTCGCCTGTCACGTTGCAAGCAGTCCCGAAACTGTCCATCGCGATGTAAAGGGCGATCATCAGCGCCTGTAATGTCTCGTTAAACCCTAACATGCTTTGCAGTAATCCGAGTGCTGCCATGATAGCGCCACCCGGTACACCGGGAGCTGCTATCATTGTGACCCCTAACATCATGATGAATCCGGCAAGAGAAGTGAAGGTGACAGGTTCGCCTGACATATACATGATTGCCATCGCGCAGGCGGTAATCTTCATCGTGCTACCTGCCAGATGGATAGTAGCACAAAGGGGAATGACGAAGATTGCGATGTTCTCCCGCACCCCGTTCTTGACCGCCTGAGCCAATGTTACAGGGATGGTGGCGGCTGAGGATTGTGTCCCCAGTGCGGTCGCGTAAGCCGGAAGCATATTTTTCAGTAGCCGCAACGGATTTTTTCCACTCATGCTGCCGGCAATCGTAAACTGGATAAGTAATAGCAACACATGCAGGACAAATATCACGATTATCACTTTCAAGAACATGGTAATCACGCCCATGACTTGCCCGCTCACCGTCATGTTCAGGAAAATGCCGAAGATATGAAGTGGCAATAAAGGGATGATAACCGCCTCGATCAGTTTCGTAATGATTTTCTGGAAATCGGAAAAGGATTCGCGCAATGTTTCCCCATTAATATAAGACAAGCCAAGCCCGATGGTGAAGGATAGAAGCAAAGCTGTCATGACATCCATCAAAGGTGGCATGGCGACTATAAAATAGGGTTGCAACATGAAGTCTTCGGGATTTTCCATTGCTGTTAACTCCGTGTTGACCGGTAGGATATGTGGGAAGATTGCCGAACTGCTGAAATAGGTGAAGAAACCAGAGAAGATAGTTGAGCCATATGCGATCAGTGCGGTCAAGGCCAGCAATCTGCCGGCCCCTTTGCCTAATTCCCCGATGGCTGGTGTCACCAACCCTAGAATAATGAGTGGGATCGAAAACGACAGGAAGTTGCCGAACAAAGAATTAAATGTAACAAAGATGCGGGCGATCCCGCCGGGCAGGAACTGCCCGAATACAACGCCGGCTGCGATGGCAATGACAACCTTAGCCAGCAACGACACTTTTAGCTTTTTCATTTTTCCTTTTTATTTTGAACCCGATCGCAGCAATCGTGATGCTCATCAACGGGCTGATTAGATTAAAGAAACAATAAGGAAGGTAGATGAATGTCGCAACTCCGAGGATCGTTGCCTGTGTCATACCGCAAGTATTCCACGGGATTAGTACGGAAGTGACGGTGACCGAGTCTTCTACCGTACGGCTCAGCAGACGGCTTTCGTATCCTTTCTTTTCATAAATATCCTTGAACATATTTCCAGTCAAGATGATGGAAATATATTGGTCGGCCGTACAGATGTTGAGGAACAGTCCCGATGCGACAGTCGACGTTACCAGCCCGACTGTCCGTTTCATAAAGCGCAGAAATACGGAAGTGATGCTGCCCAACATTCCGCTTGCCGCCATCGCCCCGCCGAAGCACATGGCACAAAGGATCAGCCAAATCGTATTCATCATGCCTGACATGCCTCGTGTGGCAACCAGGCTATTCAGTTCCGGATTTCCGGTTTTTATGCTTGTACTGCCGTAAAATGTCATTAATAGGCCCTTAAAATTGGATTGGATGTTTCCTACTGGTAAACCGGAAATTTCCAGCAACAGGTGTGGCTGGAAAATCAGCGCGAACATGCCAGCCAATGCTGCCGAAATGAACAGCGTGATGATCGATGGAACTCTTTTCGCAATCAGGATGCCAGTGACGACCGGTACGATCAGCAGCCACGGTGTGATATGGAACGTATTGTTCAGGGCGATCGAGTACTGTTCGATCTGGTCTGTTGCCGTCGCTTCGTGTGAAAGACCGGCTACCGTGAAGATAACGAGCGTGATCAACATAGAGGGAATTGTTGTGATCATCATGTAGCGGATATGTTTGAAAAGAGGTGTGTCCGTTACCGATGAGGCAAGGATGGTCGTATCGGAAAGTGGAGATATCTTGTCCCCGAAATAGGCCCCCGAAATGATCGCCCCGGCAATCCATCCGTCGGAGAAGCCTTGTGCCTGTCCGATACCTAAGAGGGCGATCCCGATGGTGGCAATGGTAGTCCATGAACTTCCCGTCATGACTGAGACGACTGCACAAATGATACAGGTCGATGCCAGGAAGAAACTAGGATGAATGATCTGCATCCCGTAATAAATCAAAGTGGGGACGACACCACTTATCATCCAGCTGCCCGACAACGCTCCAATGATCAGTAAGATGATCAGAGCTGTCGCAACGCCAGTGATATTGTTGATCATCGCCAGCTCCAGCGCCTTCCAGCGTACTTTGCTGTAGGTCATGGCGATCAGGCAGCAGATGGCGGTAGCGGTAAGTAACACGATCTGGCTGCCGCCACTAAGGGCATCGCTACCGAATATGCGTATTGTCACAAATAAAAGGGTTACCAATACAAGTATGGGAACCAAGGAAAGTAAGGGCGAAGGAATCTTCGTCGGATTATGCTCCATTCTCAATAATACTTAATTCTATGTGTTTACTTTGCAAATTTAATAGAAAAGCTCTGAAGTGTTTCTATTATGTAAGTGATTTTAAGAACGTATTAATGATTTTGCAGTAATAACTCCTTCAATTCTTTCACCCCTTCCGATGCTCCTTTCCGTATGAAGCGGATATCGTTACGATAGGCTTTTACCTCTTTCGGGTCGATGAGGTAGATTGTCTGGCCGTGGCGTACGTAGTTCAGTAGTCCTGCCGCCGGGTATACGTTGAGCGAAGTCCCGATCACCACAAAGATGTCACAATCTTCCACTAGTCGGATTGCAGGGTCGATCATTGGAACCGCCTCGCCGAACCAGACGATGAAGGGGCGGAGTTGTACTCCATGAGGATCCTTGTCCCCGATATGCAGGTCTGGATTTTCGGGCGAAATATCGTATGTCGTATTCAGGTCGCGAATGGAGCAAGCTTTCAGCAGTTCGCCGTGCAGATGGATCACATGGCTGCTTCCCGCCCGTTCGTGCAGGTTGTCGATGTTTTGTGTAATGATATGGACGTCGAATTCTTGTTCCAAGTCGGCAAGTCCGATATGTCCGGCATTAGGTTTCGTGTTCAGTAATTCCCGACGTCGTTGGTTATAAAAGTTGAGTACCAGTTCCGGATCGGCAGCAAAACCTTCTGGGGTTGCCACATCTTCCACCCGATATTTTTCCCATAGTCCGTCCGAGTCACGGAAAGTCGAAATACCACTTTCGGCGCTCATCCCGGCACCGGTCAGTACGACTAATTTCTTTTTCATAAGGCTGTTGTTTTATATTTTTTACAAATATAGAAAAGAAAAATTATTCCGGTTTCCCAACATTCTCTGATTTTAAGTAGCGGAGTGGTGTATTAGGATGTTTTTATATATAGTTCGGGCATGAATTTTATGTAATCCATGCCCGGATCAGTTCTGTTCGTAAGCGATATTTATCTGTTATCCTAAATTGTTCAGAATATCGACTTTGCCTTCATTCACCAAACGGTAGATCATTTCACCGAACAACGTGTTGACCCAGGCGAACCAGGAACGGGTAAACTTGCTCGGATCATCCTTATAGAACGATTCGTGCATAAATCCTGTATCTGCATCCGTGTCGCGCAGCATCTTGACGCATTTGCGGATTTCCTCGTTGTCGTGTGTTGTATTGCAGCGCATGATGATACTCATCGGCCAGATATATCCGAAACCGATATGCGGGCCGCCGATACCTTCGCCTGCCTTGCCTTGGAAAAAATAAGGATTTGCATTGCTGAGTACCAGCTTGCGGGTGTTCAGGTAGACTGGATCGTCCATGTCCACACAGCCTAGATACGGTAGCGCGAGCAAGCTCGGAACATTGGCATCATCCATAAATACATGGTTGTAGAAACCATCTACCTCGAATGCATATACTTTGCCATATTCAGGATGGTTGACAATACCGTATTTCTCGACAGCAGCCGCTACCTCATCCGCCAATGAATCGCAACGACGGGCAAAATCGTTATCATTTTTGATCTCGCGCATCATCTCGGCTAACTGGCGGAGTGACGTGATGGCGAACAAGTTTGACGGGATCAGGAATCCGAACAGAGTCGCATCATCTGACGGGCGGAACGATGAAACGATCAGGCCGACTGGATTGACCGGACTGCCCCAACCGTCGTTTAGTAAGGTATCGCCTTGGCGGTCTGTCTTGCGTCTGAATTGATACGGACCGAGGTTGTCCTTACGCTGTTGTTCGATAAAAGTTTTGTAAATGCTCTTCATCGCTTTGTCCCAATCGGCATCGAAAGGGAAGTATCACCTGTTTTCTTCCAAAAATGGTATGCCAGGCGGATCGGGTAGCAGAGAGAGTCGATTTCCCATTTGCGCTCATGCAATTCCTTTTCATATCAGTAAAGTCGCTTTCCCATTCACTGCCGGTCGGTCCTTCGTTGAAGCCGTTAGCATACGGGTCGATGTTGATACACCAGGTCTGGCGGTTGATGACGCCGGCAAGCATGGTTTTCACTTTCGGGTCGTCGTTGGCGAACTGGATATGCGGGAATACCTGTGCCGATGAGTCACGGAGCCACATGGCGTGGATATCACCGGTCAGGACGAAGGTGTCGGGCTTACCATTCACCATCTTGTGTTCGCAAGTCGTATCCAATGTATTTGGAAAACAGTTTTCGAACATCCAGGCGAGCTTCGGGTCTTTCAGCTTGGCCTTTGTGGTGGCGATCGCTTTCTCTACGGCTTCGGATGTGAATTGCCGTTTGCTCGGTACCGGACGTTTACAGACATATTGGGTGGTGGAAGCAGCCCCGGCTAATTTGTCGTCGGCTTTTTCAGCCATACGGGCAAATGAGTGCTGGCCAACCATAAGGCTTGCCAACGAAAGGCCGCCTGTTTTCAGAAAGTTTCTGCGTGTTGTCATCTGTTTGTTATTTATTTGATGTTATTGATTTCGGAAAAAAGTTCGACCATGCAGGCGTTATCCAACAGCCATTTATGCTCTTTGGTCTTGATACCGGTCCAATCGTTGTCGAGGAATCCGTTTACGTCGCGGGTATGATCCCATGCATAACGTGCGTTGTCCGCCATCGTCCGGATATATTCGGGATTATGGTCTACCTCATAGAGGGCAGTCAAGCCACGCAGCAGGATCACGTTGAACCAAGGGCTGGCGGTGTAGAAGCGGGTTGCCGTACCGTCTACGGCTTTGCGCACTTCGGTAAAACGTTGGTAGGCGCCTCGGGCGGTTTCCTGTGCGTCTTTCAGATAGGCTTTGTCGCCTGATTGCTGGTAGAGCAGGACGCCGGCTTGTATCATCTGTCCGCTGTTGTAGGTATATTTTGCCTTGTCCACGCTTCCGTCCAAGCGGACATTATCCCAATAAACGAAATCTTCCGGATCGCGGAGGCTATTCTTGGTCCAGTCGTATGTCTTCTTGGCCTGTTCGAGATAGGTATTATCTTTCGTCAGGTTATATAGTTTCATGCAGAGGACGGCTGCGGGTGCATTGGAGCATGTGTTCTTGGACGTTTTCTTTTGCTCGCACCAGTAAATGCCGCCGCCCAGTACATCGTCCCATCCGCTGTATATATAATTGTATAGTGTCTGTGCCTTTTCCAGATATTTCTTATTTTTCGTCAGTGCGTACAAGTCGCAGAAATCGATCGCCAACCAGTCGTTGTCATCATAAAAACGGTCGCTTTCCCCGTTGAACATCGGATAGCTCTGATAACAGAACGGTTCGCGTATATTATCCCAATATTGCTCCAGCCCCGGCAGAATCCTTTCTTCCAGCACTTTCAGATATTTCTTGTCTCCTGTTGTCTTATAAAGTGCAATCCCTCCTGACAGCATCCCGGAGTAGGGCCAGAGGAACGATACCTCCTGATTGCGTTTCTGCTCGGCCCCTTCCGCCAGATATGTGACCTGATTGTCGGGATTGGCCGGATACGTTTCTTGCAACAATCCGTATTTTTCGACGTTATATTTGTCCAGGATGTGGGTGAACATGGAATCGGCGATAGCGAGGTCGCGACCGGTAGAAACAGTCTCTGTTGTGTATTGGCAGGAGGTCGCTCCCAATAGGCATCCGCAAAGGGATAAAATCGAAAATAATTTTTTAATCATGGTCTAATAGAATAAGTTATTTTTTTTGCAAAGATACTATTCTTTTGAAAAAAAACGAAACTCTGATGGTATGCAAATACCGCTGAGGTTTGTTTTTTGTGTACAGCTTTCGTCTTTATGATCAAAATTACACTACCATTCCTTCTTTCTTTTCTGAGTTAATAGGGTATCTTTCGAAAATTATTTGCTATGGTGATATTTTTTAATATTTTAATTGATAGTAAATCTCTCTTTTGGACTGTTGAAATGACTGAATGTGGCTTCGGATAGTCCCGATGTGAGACTATCATGTCTAAGATGAGTTATCGTTACATAAAAAAAGTCTTCTTGTTTGGTGTTTATGTGGTTAAAAAGCATTACATTTGTAGTTCATAATTAGTTGAAAAGAAAAAGAATGGATAAAATTAGTTACGCACTTGGCTTAAGTATCGGGAATAATTTCCAGAACTCGGGCATTAATAATCTTCAGGTTGAGGATTTTGTAAAAGGGTTGAAGGATGTGCTGAATGAAGCACAACCGGAAATTAGTTACGATGAAGCAAAGCAGGTTATCAACGACTACTTCATGAATCTTCAGAAAGAAAGACTGGAGCTTAATAAGAAGGCCGGAGAGGAATTTTGAATATCAATAAGGGAAAAGCCGGAGTCGTTACGTTACCCAGTGGTTTGCAGTATCAAGTGTTGAAGCAAGGTGAAGGAGCCAAGCCGACTGCTTCCGACAAAGTAAAATGCCATTATCATGGAACGTTGATCAACGGAACGGTATTTGACAGTTCTGTACAGCGTGGCGAGCCCGCTGTGTTCGGAGTGTCGCAAGTGATTCCGGGATGGGTGGAGGCGCTGCAGTTGATGCCGGTAGGTTCTAAATGGCGTCTTTTTATTCCTTCCAATCTGGCCTACGGCGAGCATGGTGCGGGCGATGCGATTGAACCGAACAGCGCATTGGTTTTTGACGTTGAATTGTTGGACATAGTAAAATAACATAATAGAGAAAAATGAAAAAGATTAGTGTATTGGTTGCTACAGTGATTGTAGCTATGGGTATTACATCATGTGGTGATTCACACAAAAGCGCATCTCTGAAGACTGCCGCAGATAGCGTGAGCTATGCCATCGGTATCAGCACAGGTGCAGGTTACAAAGAAAATTTGAAGACCTTGCCGGGCGATCCTGCTAACGTTGATGATCTGATTGCCGGCTTTATCCAGGCTATCAAGGGCGATTCTTCCGCTATGAAGATGACTCCGCAGGCTGCTCAGGCTTATGTTCAGACTTACTTCATGGAAGCCTCTGCAAGAGATGCCAAGAAGACGAAAGAAGAAGGCGAAAAGTTCTTGGCTGAAAACAAAACGAAGAAAGACGTTATCACGACTGAAAGTGGTTTGCAGTATCAGGTAGTTACGGAAGGTAAAGGTGCAAAGCCGACTGCCGACGATAAGGTGAAAGTTCACTACACTGGTACTTTATTGGACGGAACTAAATTCGACAGCACGATGGATCGTGGCGGTGAACCGGCAGAGTTCCCGGTTGGCGGCGTAATCAAGGGCTGGACGGAAGTGCTGCAGTTGATGCCGGTAGGTTCCAAATATATCGTTTGGGTTCCTTCTGAGTTGGCTTATGGCGAACGTGGCGCAGGACAGGATATCAAACCGAACAGTACACTGAAATTCGAAATCGAGCTGCTGGATATCGTAAAAGACAGCACTGCTGACAAAAAATAATAAACTGTCGTTTTATACCGTAATTGGCGGGCGAAATATGTTAAATAGCATTTTTCGCCCGCTTTTATTATTTATTTCATACTTTTTCTTTCACAATGATATAGTATTGAAATTAATTATATACTTTTGATACATTAAATCTAAAAAAGGAAAGTAAAGTAAGTAAGCAATGGAGAAGATAGACAAACTGGACCGGCAGATATTGAACATTATTTCAAAGAATGCCAGGATTCCTTTTAAGGATGTGGCCGAAGAATGCGGTGTTTCGCGTGCTGCCATTCATCAACGGGTACAACGCATGATTGATATGAATGTGATCGTTGGGTCAGGCTATCATATTAATCCGAAGATTTTGGGTTATAACACATGTACTTATATCGGTGTAAAACTGGAACGAGGTTCGATGTACAAAGACGTGGTTCCCGAATTCGAGAAGATACCGGAAGTGGTTGAATGTCATTTTACGACCGGACCGTATACGATGCTGATCAAGTTATATGCACGCGACAATGAACATTTGATGGAGTTGCTGAACGCGCAGATACAGGAAATACCGGGTGTGACCGCTACGGAAACGCTTATCTCGTTGCGCCAGAGTGTAAAGCGTGAAATCCCTATTTGTGATATTTCCGAATAAGAGAAGATAGAATATATGAGCCCGGCCTCGAATGAGTTGCCGGGCTTTTTTATATGCCATACAATTTATATTTTTGCAGAAAAAGATAAAGCAACAATGTCAAAATATTTGTCCATACTGTTTCTTTGTTGTCTTCCAACCTGGTTATGGGCGGGGGAGAATTATCGTTTTCGTGTCTATTTGAAAGACAAAGGGGATGACGGCTTCCGGGTGGAGGAGCCCGAAGCCTATCTTTCCAGGCAAGCGATCGAGCGGAGGGCAAAAAAATGATATCGCTGTGACGGATGCTGATTTTCCCATAGCCCGTCATATATTGCAATGCTGTCTGAGACAGGTGCGACCCCTGTTGTGCAAAGCAAATGGTTTGCGACTGTCGTGGTGGAAAGTCCCGATAGTACGGTGGCTGAACAGTTGCAACAGCTGGCAATTGTTGATTCCGTCAAGTGGATTTGGAAAGGGAACCTGCGGGTTCCGGCCGAGGAAAAGTGGGAAGATCGTTTTGTGTCGGAGGATGAACCGCTACATAATGAATATGGCTATTCCTATAAACAGATCAAGATGCTGAATGGTACTAGATTACATGAAGCAGGTTTTCGGGGTGAAGGAATGCGGGTGGCCGTAATTGATGCCGGTTTTATGAATGCGGATCGGGTGTCGGCTTTCGATTCGCTCAGGTTATTAGGAACGCACAATGTCGTATTTCCTGGTAAAAGTGTGTTTGTCGGGGACGATCACGGGACAAAGGTCCTTTCCTGTCTCGCCGCCGATATTCCGGGTGTGATGGTCGGGACTGCCCCGAAAGCCTCTTACCTGTTGCTTAAGAGTGAGGACAGCGATTCCGAATATCCCGTCGAGGAAGACTATTGGACTGCCGCTGTTGAATATGCGGATAGTGCTGGTGTGGACGTGATCTCTTCGTCGCTTGGGTATTTTGCTTTTGATACGGATGAACTGTCGTACGACCAGGATGCCTTGGATGGCAGGACCGCTATGATCAGCCGAGCGGCTAACTTGGCTGCCGATAAAGGGATACTTGTCTTTTGCAGTGCCGGTAATGAAGGAAGCGGCGATTGGGAAAAGATCACGTTCCCATCAGACGCAGGCGGGATCTTTACGGTCGGTGCGATAGATAAAGATAAAAAAAAAGCGGTTTCAGTTCCGTTGGCTTTACTGCCGACGGGCGTGTGAAACCGGATGCCGTAGCATTAGGTACGAGTAGCTGCGTAATTGGGCCGGACGGCAATGTCAGGTATGCGAACGGGACCTCTTTTGCCACGCCTATCCTTGCCGGGATGGGAGTTTGCCTTTGGCAATCATTGCCGTGGTTGAATAACAGGGAGATGATCGAACTGCTGCATCGCTCGTCCAGTCAATATAAACATCCGGATACGGAGTTAGGATACGGTATTCCCGATTTCTATAAAGCATATAAGAAGGAAAGGAAAAATGGGGTACGGTCAAAATAATCAGAATCAGGAGCGGCAGGCGTTTTCTTTGCTGGAGCTGAACAACCGGGTGAAAGGGGGTTGTCCTGAATGCATTCCCGGAGACGTGCTGGGTGCGTGCCGAGATGAGTGACGTGCGTACGAATGCAGCATCTGGGCATTGTTATCTGGAGTTTATCGAAAAGAACGCGATAACCGGCCAGCTGGTAGCAAAGGCACGCGGTTCCATTTGGGCGAAAACATTCCGGATGCTGAAACCTTATTTTGAGATGGAAACCGGGCAGATATTTGCCTCCGGGTTGAAAGTATTGGTGAAAGTGTCGATCGAGTTTCACGAACTTTACGGGTATAGCCTGACCGTGCTGGATATCGATCCGGCCTATACGTTGGGAGACATGATCCGGAAACGGATGGAAATCATCCGGCAATTGAAGGAAGAGGGCGTTTTCACACTGAATAAGGAATTGCCGTTGCCAACGTTGCCGAAGCGGATCGCTGTCATCACTTCGCCAACGGCTGCCGGATACGAAGACTTCCTGAACCAGTTGGCAAACAACAAGGCCGGCTATCCTTTCTATCCGAAACTGTTTCCGGCTCTTATGCAGGGCGAACGGACGGAAGAGTCCGTGATTGCGGCATTGGACCGGGTGTACCGCCATGCCGACTGTTTCGATGTGGTCGTGATTATCCGGGGCGGTGGTGCTACTTCGGACCTGAATAGTTTTGATTCCTATCTCTTGGCGGCAAATTGTGCACAATTCCCGCTTCCTATTATAACCGGTATCGGGCATGAACGCGATGACACGATCTTGGATATGGTAGCTCATACACGGATGAAGACACCGACGGCCGTAGCCGAGTTCCTGATCGGGCAGATGGACAAAGCTGCCGGGGAGGTGGAAGAGTTACAACAGGACGTTTGTTCGTTGGCAACTGAGATCCTGTCCAGGCAAAAGAACTTCCTGCAATCATTAGGAAGTCGTCTGCCTGTCCTGGCAATAAACCGGATCGAGCGGAATCGTTCGCTTCTCCAACGGATAGGTATGCAATTGCCAACGGATGCCCATGCATTTCTAAACCAGTGGGCATCGAAGTTGGAAGCGATGCAGGTGCGTTTGGCAAACCGTGCGGAGAGTAGTTTGGCAGAGCGGAGCCGTTTTGTCCAGTTGACCGAACAGTTTATCAAGATGGCTTCTCCCGACTATGTATTGAAGCGGGGTTACAGTTTGACGCTGAAGGACGGCAAGATCATCAAACAGGCTGACGGACTGGTTGTCGGCGACGAATTGATAACCTGTTTTGCAGACGGTGAAGTACGTTCGAAAGTACTGAAGAAATAAATCATAAATCAAAAATCATAAATCAAAAACCCCCATCATGGCAGAAACATATAATGAAGCAGTAGAGAAACTCCGTAAGATCGTTGCCGATATAGAGAATGGCGATCTGGACGTTGATATTCTTTCTGAAAAGGTAAAGGAAGCGACCCGATTGATCAAATTGTGTAAGGAGAAACTTTACAAGGCAGACGAGGAGGTCAAGAAAGTTTTGGAGGAACTGGAATGATGAAGAGATATGTCTTGATAGTCGCCGGAGGTCGCGGGCTGCGTATGGGAAGCGACTTGCCGAAGCAGTTTATCCCGATGGAAGGAAAGCCAGTCCTGATGCATACGTTGGAGGCTTTTCACCGCTGGGATGCGTCTGCCGGTCTGATCCTGGTGCTTCCAGAAGATCACCAACCTTATTGGAAGATGCTTTGCCGGGAGATCGGTTGTAAGGTCCCGCACCGGATAGCGAACGGAGGTGAGACGCGTTTCCATTCCGTCCGAACGGATTGAATTTCCTTTCGGATGAAATCGGAAATCTGTCTGGAGGGGATGAAAAGACGTGGGTCGCCGTTCATGATGGGGTCCGTCCTTTTGTCGCTCCCGAAGTTATCGACCGGTGTTTTGTCGAGGCTGAAGTGTCGGGTGCTGCTATCCCGGTTGTGCCTGTGGTTGATTCTCTCCGCGAGTTTTCCGGCGGGTCGAGCCGTCCGGTCGATCGTTCGCGTTATCAGGCGGTGCAAACCCCGCAGGTTTTCGATTATGATTTGCTTTTGAAAGCGTATGAACAGCCCTACTCTGAATTGTTTACCGATGATGCTTCGGTTGTGGAGGCTTGGGGGCATACGGTCAAGACTGTTCCGGGAAACCGGGAAAATATAAAGATTACGACTCCGTTCGATCTGTTGGTGGCAAAGGCGCTGCTTGCAAAATAAATATTTGTATATGCTCGATCTCGACAAACGTTCCATCATGTATCTGCCGGGCGTCGGCCCGAAAAAGGCGGAGATATTGCAGAAGGAAGCCGGTATTTCTTCGTATGAAGACATGCTGTTCTACTTTCCGTACAAATACATTGACCGTAGTCGTTTCTACAAGGTGGCAGAAGTGACCGGGGATATGCCTTATATACAGATGAAAGGGCGTATCTTGTTTTTCGACACGGTAGGTGAAGGGCGTACAAGGCGGTTGATCGGGAAATTCACGGATGGGACGAGCACAATCGACTTGGTCTGGTTCAAAGGGATTAACTATGTTTTGGACAAGATCAAGACTGGCGTTGATTATATCGTATTTGGTAAACCGACCGAGTTCGGGCATATCTATAATATTCCCCATCCGGATATAGACCCTCTGGATCAAGCGGATAAGGTTGCCAACGGGCTGACACCATTCTATAATACGTCCGAGAAGATGAAAAAGTCGTTCCTTAATTCGCGGGCGATTCAGAATTTGCAGTACACTTTGTTGAGCGGTTTGAACTGGACGTTGCCTGAAACTCTTCCTCCGGATGTCTTGAACCGTATCCGGATGATGTCGTTTCCGGAAGCGATACGGAATGTGCATTTTCCCGAATCGGTCGATAAATTGCGGAAAGCGCAATTGCGCCTTAAGTTTGACGAACTGTTTTTCATCCAGTTGAATATTCTCCGCACTTCCAACCTGCGCAAACTGAAGTTGAGAGGGATTGTCTTTCCTTCCGTTGGAGATTATTTCAATACGTTCTATAAAGAATATCTACCTTTCGAACTGACGAATGCGCAGAAACGTGTTGTTCGTGAGATTCGTGCCGATATGGGAAGCGGGCGTCAGATGAATCGCCTTTTGCAGGGAGATGTGGGAAGCGGGAAGACTTTGGTCGCTTTGCTCTCCATGCTGTTGGCGGTCGATAACCATTGCCAGGCTTGTATGATGGCGCCGACGGAGATTCTGGCAACCCAGCATTATGCGACAGTCATGGGGTTCCTGAAAGATATGGATATAAAAGTGGCCTTGCTGACCGGCTCAACGAAAAGAAGGAGCGGAATAAGATATTGCCGGCTATCGCGAGCGGGGGAGATCCAACTCGTGATCGGGACACATGCTTTGATTGAAGAAACAGTTGTCTTCTCCTCTCTCGGTCTGGCGATTATAGACGAACAGCACCGCTTCGGGGTGGAACAGCGTTCTCGGTTGTGGACGAAAAATGCGGTTGTCCCTCATGTCCTGGTGATGACCGCGACACCTATTCCCCGTACGCTTGCCATGACTTTATACGGCGATCTGGACGTCTCGGTGATCGATGAGTTGCCACCCGGACGCAAACCGATCCAGACCGTGCACCGCTATGATAACAAGAAAGCGCAACTTTACGACTTTCTCCGTAAGGAAATCGGACAGGGCCGGCAGGTCTATGTCGTTTATCCTTTGATCGAAGGCAGTGAGAAGTTGGATTATAAGAACTTGGAAGAGGGTTCGAGACATTCAAAGAAGTTTTCCCTGAATATAAGGTATGTATGGTTCACGGAAAGATGAAAGCGGCCGACAAAGAGGCGGAAATGCAGAAGTTTATTTCCGGCGAGGCGCAGATATTGATGGCGACGACCGTGATAGAGGTTGGCGTGAACGTGCCGAACGCTTCCGTGATGGTCATCGAAAGCGCCGAACGTTTCGGTCTTTCCCAGTTGCATCAGCTTCGTGGACGGGTGGGACGTGGAGCGGAGCAGTCATATTGTGTGCTTGTCTCTTCCTATAAACTGAGCAACGAGACACGCAAGCGCTTGGAAATAATGGTGAGCAGCAATAACGGATTTGAGATTGCCGAGGCCGATTTGCGTCTGCGGGGCCATGGTGATCTGGAAGGGACGCGTCAGAGCGGAGAAGGGATAGACCTTAAGATCGCGAACTTGGCAGCCGATGGACAAATCCTTCAGTATGCGCGTGATATAGCTCAGGATGTTTTGAACGAAGACCCCGATTTGTTATCCGAACCTAACCGGATATTGAACGAACGCCTGAAAACTCTCTTCGCAAAGAAGGTAAACTGGGGAATGATCAGCTAATATGTTGTGAAACATATTTTGTTTTAATTGTGTGTAAATCAAAGGGTAAAAAGTTCGCTTTTGCTTTTCTTTGGTTTCATTGCGGAAATTTTTCGTTATTGAATTTTGCCGGCTTATCCAAAATTACGAACTTTGACGAGATAACGGTGGAATAAACCATTCTATATCATGATTTTTCATCGTGAAATTACTGTCGAAAGTGATAAGAATAATGAAGATACGAGCATTACTGTTTATTTGTTGTACCACTATTCTGGTATCAGCTGTTGAAGCTAAGATAAAAGAAGATGAAGGAGCTCCGAAGCAAATCGTTCATATTGAAAAGATGGATAAGCGTGTTTCCGAATTGATGGCAGACCGTGTTAATATCCGGAAGAATATGGAACTGAAGGAACTTGCGACCCTCAGCGGGATCGAAATGGAAGAAAAGGAGAACTTGATGTTTCCCGCTGATGAATTGTACGGGTCCAATTGGGAGAACCGTTGGGTTGATCCGTTTCGGGGAGCTGCGAAGGTCAATTTTCCGGATTCGTTTGCGATAGACTGTTCCTCCTTTGTCTATCCTATCGCCATTGATTCTATGGCAAGGATCACCTCTAAATATGGTCCCCGTCGTCGTCGTATGCATAAAGGAATAGATTTGAAGGTGTTGAAGGGCGATACGATCCGTGCCGCTTTTAACGGTAAGGTTCGTATCAAGGCTTTCGAACGTCGCGGATATGGCTATTACGTGGTGCTTCGTCATCCGAATGGATTGGAAACGATCTATGGACATTTGTCTAAGATTTTGGTTGAAGAAAACCAGATCGTACGTGCAGGCGAGACGATCGGATTAGGCGGTAACACGGGACGATCTACCGGTTCTCATCTCCACTTTGAAACCCGCTTTTTAGGACAAGCCATTAATCCGGCTGAAATCATTGACTTCGAAAATGGCGTCCCTCATCAGGATACTTATGTTTTCCATAACGTAAAAATCAACGGGCGCAGAAGCAATATCTATACTTCTTCTTCCGATCGGCTGGTTTATCATCGTGTGAAATCGGGTGATACGTTGGGCAAGATTGCCCGAATATATGGAACCAGTGTGAATGAATTGTGTCGTCTGAACGGTCTGAAAAGCACGTCTGTCTTGCGGATCGGACAGTCTATTCGTTGCAGTGCCGGCGCGGTCACCTCTGCTAAAGCCGGAACGTCGAAACCGGCTGCTTCTGCTAGCGTAAAGCAAACCGTGAAGACTACGGTCGCGGCAGATGCTGCAGCTGTCGCTTCTATCAACCAGACTTCTGATGCCGGGCGGCAAGAGGCTACTCCGGTTTACCATCGTGTGAAATCAGGCGATACGTTGGGGGCTATTGCCGCTAAATATGGTACGACAGTCTCTAAGCTTTGTGAATTGAATGGCATTACGAAAACGACGATTCTGAAATTGGGCCGTTCGCTTCGCTGTTCTTGATTAAGAGTTGGCTGATATGATATAAAGGGCTATTCGTTATGTGCATACGGATGGCTCTTTTTATTTCCGGCTAAAGTAGCCTCTCTTTTGGTCAGATATGGATTTATCCGTATCTTTGTACGGATGTAAATGCTAAGAAAGTATGGCTGATACGAAGGAACAATTCGAAAAAGTAATATCCCAATGCCGGGAACTGTTTGAAAAGAAGTTGAAAGATTACGGTCCCTCGTGGCGAATCATGCGTCCGCAGTCGCTGACCGACCAGATATTTATTAAGGCAAACCGGATTCGCAGCCTTGAGATAAAAAGGAGTGAGCATGGTGGATGAAGGTATCCGTCCTGAGTTTGTCGCAATCGTGAACTATGGGGTTATCGGCTTGATACAATTGGCAAAAGGATTTGCCGATACGACGGATATAAGCAATGAAGAAGCGCTGGCCTTGTATGATAAATACATCACGGCAACCAAAGAGCTGATGTATGCCAAGAACCATGATTACGGTGAGGCATGGCGCGGCATGCGTATCAGTTCCTATACGGATCTGATCCTGATGAAACTTTATCGTACGAAGCAGATCGAGAGCCACGGAGGCAAGACGATCGTGTCCGAAGGCATCGATGCCAACTATATGGACATGATCAACTATGCGTTATTCGGCCTAATCAAGCTGGAGTACGGAGAAGAAACAGTTGAAAATTGAAAGTTGGAAGTGAAGAATAAGAATGCCGTTTTAAAGATATTGGCAGAATTGTGCCGCTTGCTGATCGGAGTTGTATTTATCTTCTCCGGTTTTGTCAAGGCGGTCGATCCGGTGGGCGGGGCGATCAAGATCGGTGAATACCTGGCTTCCTTCGGACTGGATATGTTGCAGCCTTTTACGGTATTGTTGTCTTTCAATCTTTCGGCAATCGAGTTTGCGCTCGGTGTCTGTATGCTGCTGGGAGTGTACCGGCGGTATGTCTCTTTTCTTATCTTGATATTTATGGCGTTTATGACGCCGTTGACTTTGTATCTGGCCCTTTTCGATCCCGTATCGGATTGCGGTTGTTTTGGGGATGCGCTGGTGATCTCCAATTGGGAGACGTTCTTTAAGAATGTCGTACTCTCTCTTGCCGCTATTGTTACGTTTATTTATAACCAGCGCTTGTTCCAGTGTTTTACTTTCCGGGCATATTGGTTTGTCGCTTTGTATGCTTACCTGTTCGGTGTCGGTTTCGCTTATTATAATTACAATCATCTGCCTGTAATCGATTTCCGTCCGTATAAGATCGGTGCGAATATACCGAAGTTGATGGAAATGCCCGAAGAGGCTCCGCAGGATGAATACAAGTACACGTTCGTGTATGAAAAAGACGGCGTGAAGAAAGAGTTTTCGCTTGAAGACTATCCGGCAAACGACAGTAGCTGGACATTTGTGGATTCGAAGACGGAATTGGTCAAGAAGGGCTATCAGCCTCCTGTTGCCGCTTTCAATATTTACAATGGAAAGGGAGATGATGTGACGGAAGAGATCATCGGAAACCCCGGTCCGGTTTTGCTGCTTGTCGCTCCGAAGCTGGAAGAAGCGGACGACGAGCAGATGGATGAGATCAACGGCGTGTATGACTATGCGCTCGAACATGATATCCCGTTCTATTGCGTGACAGGTTCTTCGCCGGAGGCGATCGATACCTGGAGCGACAATACAGGGGCCGAATATCCTTTCCGGATGGCGGACGAGGTACTGCTTAAGACGATTATCCGTTCCAACCCCGGTCTGGTGCTGCTGAAAGGCGGTACGATACTGGGCAAATGGCACTACAACGATATTCCAGCTGAGGAAGAGGTCAAGGCGGTTATGGATCGCTGCTTGGACGAGAGCAATATAAAAAGTAAAGAAGATGGGACCCTTGCAACCAACCTATTGACTTTTACCGTACCTTTGCTGCTTGTTTGGATGTATGACCTGCTGCGTTTCAGACGCAAACGGAAAGAAAAGAAATAACTATTTGTATTACATATTTAATTAATTAAGTCATGAGAAAGAATATTGTTGCAGGAAACTGGAAGATGAACACTACCCTTCCTGAAGGTCTTGCTTTGGCAAAAGGCTTGGATGAAGCTCTTAAAGGTAAAACTCTAACTGTGATGTGATCATCGGTACTCCGTTCACTCACTTGGCAAGCGTTGCTGCTGCTATCGACACGAACAAGATCGGTGTTGCTGCTGAAAACTGCGCAGACAAGGAGAAAGGCGCTTACACTGGCGAAGTTTCTGCTGCTATGGTTGCTTCTACAGGTGCAAAATATGTGATCCTGGGCCACTCCGAAAGACGTGCTTACTATCACGAAACTCCGGAAATCCTGAAAACAAAGGTTGAATTGGCTTTGGCTAACGGTCTGACTCCGATCTTCTGTATCGGTGAAGTGCTGGAAGAAAGAGAAGCCGGCAAGCATTTCGAAGTGGTAGATGCTCAGATCAAGGGCTCTTTGTTCGACCTGTCTGCTGAAGACTTCGCTAAGATCGTTCTGGCTTATGAACCGGTTTGGGCTATCGGTACAGGTAAAACCGCTACATCCGACCAGGCAGAAGAAATTCACGCTCATATCCGTGCTACTCTGGCTGCTAAATATGGTCAGGAAATCGCCGATAACTGCACGATCCTTTACGGTGGCAGCTGTAACGCAAGCAACGCTAAGGAACTGTTTGCTAAACCGAACGTAGACGGTGGCCTGATCGGCGGCGCTTCTTTGGCTGTCGATAAGTTCATGCCTATCATCGAAGCGTTTAATTAATTGATAATTGGCAATTGGCAATTGACAATTATTCCGGGGAATTCACCGGGGAGTATATTGTCAATTGTAATTGTCAATTGTCAATTGTCAACTGTCAATTGATATGAAATATATCTTGTCTTTATGTATATTGCTTGGTGCATCTGCTTTGTCCGCTCAGACGGATGGCGGTGGACAGGTGGAAGACATCATTGACGCCTTGCAGGAAAGAGTTCCCGGAAAGGGGACTGTTACGGTGCGCGGGTCGGATGCTCTCCGTAACATGCTCGGCAAACGGCTGCATGGTGAGGGGGTCGAAAAGACTGATAGCGCGGCCTTTCTGAAAATACAAGGCTATCGTACACAAGTGTTCTCCGGTAATAACCAGCGTAAATCCAAAGATGAGGCTTTCCGGAAAGAAAAAAGAAATTAAGGAACTTTTCCCTGATGTCTCGACTTATGTGACGTACAATGCTCCGTTCTGGCGTCTGCGTATCGGTGATTTCCGTTCGCATGAAGAGGCTTATCACATGCAACGTCTTCTGATGGATGCATTCCCGGCCTATAGGAAAGAGATGTATATCGTTAGGGAAGAAGTCAAAATCCCATTGAATTGAAATGAGTGAAGAAGTAAACGAGAAGACTTTGCTGGCCCGCGAAGAGCTGGCCGGCCATTATAAAAGTACATTATCAATCTGCTTGGTGAAGATGTAGACCGCGAAGGTCTGTTGAAAACGCCCGAACGTGTAGCCAAAGCCATGCAGTTCCTGACCAAAGGATATCATGAAGATCCGGCAGCCGTGCTTCGTGGCGCCATGTTCAAGGAAGAGGACTACAAGCAGATGGTGATTGTAAAGGATATCGATTTCTTTTCTCTTTGTGAGCATCACATGTTGCCCTTCTTCGGGAAGGCCCATGTCGCTTATATCCCTAAAAAATATATTACGGGGTTGAGCAAGATTCCCCGTGTCGTGGATATCTTCGCCCGCCGTCTTCAGATTCAGGAGCGATTGACCATGCAGATCAAAGACTGCATTCAGGAAACGCTCGATCCGTTAGGCGTGATGGTCGTGATCGAGGCACAACATATGTGCATGCAGATGCGTGGTGTCGAGAAGCAAAACTCCTTGACTACAACCTCCGACTTCACCGGATTCTTCCAACAGGCCAAAACGCGCGAAGAATTTATGAATCTGATCAAACATAACCGGTAACGACGTCGAAGATCAGAGGATAGGTCGGCATGAGTGTCGGTGTTCTTCTGCATTTCTTTATTTTGTCATGTTTGGGGGGTAAACAGACTTTTCGCCATGATTCGCGAATTGCCTTCACCGCTTATGTTTGCTTTCATCGGAGAGCAAGCCGGATTTGGTGCATCCCATTTAAGTGACAGTAGCCGTGTTTCTGTTGCAAAACAGCCTAATCATTTACCTTTTGCCCTTGGTCGAATATGTTTTCGCCCTTGGTCGAAAGCCTTTTCGACACTTGTCAAAAGCCTTTTCGACACTTGTCAAAAAGCCTTTTCGACACTTGTCAAAAGCCTTTTCGACACTTGTCAAAAGCCTTTTCGACACTTGTCAAAAAGCCTTTTCGACTAAGGGCGAAAAGCAAAGGAATGGTAGCTTTTGATGTAATTGATTGTTTGTTTGCTTATTAGTTAGGGTTGTTGCACTTTTATCTTTCACTTAAATATTGTGGATGTAGTGCAGGGAGACATGACTAACTTGAACCAAGACGAGACACTGGGTGAAGCCGAATCTTGTTTTCTCCATAAACTTATTTTTATCCTCCGATTACCCTGTGAAGAACGAACGCTATAAACAAAACAAGCCCCTGAGGACGGTAATTGCCTTCAGGGGGCTTCGTCGTATATTAAATACAGGATTAAGGAGGGGGGGATGTTAGAATCAGAAAACCAGTATGTAGGCCCTGTATTTGGTTTCTTTTGTGACCGGGCAGAGAGAAATATATCCTTCTTTTATTTTCCCGTCTTTCATTTCAAGCGGATAAGCCTTCTTCATAAAGCAATGTTGCTCGTAGGCTTCTCCCGGTTTGCTTGTGTAAGTGATGCGCATGTCACCCCGGGCGTTGGGAGCCAGGTATTTTTGGCTGATGCGCAAAGCTACCATCCCCATTGTGTAGCGCATGTTCACTTCTATGCAGGGATGTATGGCGAATTCGCCGTTTGCTTTTTTGCGGTAGACCAACATGTCCACGCCCAAGTAACCGGTATAGATGTTTCCGTATATCTGCCGGATCGCCTCTCCGACAGTTTCTTTCAGTTGCTGGAATTTGTCTCCGAAGTTTTCAACAAAGAAGCTTTCCAGATATGTCTGTTCGCCCAATACATTTCCGGAATAAGCTCCTTTCTTTTCCGCTCCGAATACGGAAAGCCCTTCATAGCGTATGTTCCCGTTTCCGTCTGAATAAAACTCCATCGCGAAATCCTGGTATTTGTCCAGTGCACATTCTATGCTGACACATCCCTGTTTGTTCAGTGCCCCTTCGATCCAGGTACGGTCTTTTGTAGTCAGTTTGCGTTCCGGTAGCCAAAGCAGTCCCCTGCCGGAAGATGAATAGGGAGTCTTCAGTATGAAGGGAGCATTCTGGAGGATCAGGTATTTTTCCACTTCTCTTACTTTTTTGCAGAATTTAGGTGATACCGGTACATCCATATCAGGTAGGAGTTCTCGTATTTTGTCCAGACATTCGGCAGCAGTCTGGCGGCTTGTCAATCGGGTATATTCTTCTTTCCATTCCGGGATCGTAAGGTTAAGGTTGCCGCTTTTCCGTAATTTCTCAAAAAGAGAATGGCTATGTGGAGAAAGTCCCCAGGGGGTTGCTTGCATTTCGGGCAGGCTGTCCTTCTGCTTTTCGATTTCCTTGCGTGAGATTAGCTTGGCAAACGGCCTGAACTCCTTCGGTTGTAAGGAGAAGAAACGAGGTGAAACGATCTCTTCGGTAAAAACAAAATCCTCCGGGTCTGCATACCAGACGGGAAGATAAGATAACTCCCTGATCATCCTCTGCACGTTTGCAGGCGGAGTGTAATTTTCAGAGCCTTGTAGTATGGCGGTTTCGTGTCCTGGGTTAAAAAAATGTATTTTGGATTTCATACTATATGTATATAAATAGGGATATAAATGAGGCACGGATTACACGGACTGCACGGATTAATTATTTTTCTTTCCGTGTGAATCCGTGTAATCCGTGCCTAATTTATATCAGTTTACGGGATTTTTCCGTTTTATTCGAGGTTCTCGTCGATGGCATCTATCTTTTTAATGATGAGTGCCATTTCGTCTTTTAGCTTGTCGATCTTGCGTTCCATCTCTTTGAGCAAGCCGCCGCCGCCTTTGGAAGAGATGCTTAGGAACCCGATGTTGTTTTCGTAAGTTTGAAGTTCGTTCTTCATCCGTTCGTACATGCGCATCAGTTTTTCCCGTTCTCCGTAAAGTTTCCCTTTTCCCCGTTCGTCGTTGCTCATGTCGCTGAGACTATTGCGGAAAGTCTGCATCTTGCGGTCGTTCTGGTCGACTTTAAGACGGTCGAACTGTTTGTCGACAGCTTCGTGATATTCCTTGTAAATCTTGTCTTTTTCTTTAAAAGGGACATGGCCGATAGCGTTCCATTCTGTCATATATCCTTTCAAGGTAGCAAGTGCTTCGTCATGGTCGGCTTCGTCGATTGTGTTGATCTTTTCGATCAAAGCCTTTTTAGCAGCTAAATTCGTTTGCTCCACGCTCTTTTGGGAAGATACATTCTTGTTCTTCTGTTCGAAGAAATAGTCGCAAGCCGTGATGAAGCGCTTCCAGACGGCATCGGAATGTTTGCGGGCTACCGATCCGATCGTCTTCCATTCTTTTTGCAAGGCGATCATCTTTTCGGTTGTGCTCTTCCAGTCCGTACTGTCTTTCAATGCTTCGGCTTTTTCACACAAGGCTTTTTTCAGTGCGAGATTCTTTTCCATCTCGTCCTTTATATTCTTGTAGAATTCGCTTTTGCGGTTGAAATAAACGTCGCAGGCTGCGCGGAAACGTTCGAATATCTTCACGTTCGATTTCTTCGGGGCGAAGCCGATCGTTTTCCATTTGTCCTGCAAGGCAATTACTTCCTTATTTTTTTCTTCCCAATCTTTGAATGATTTCAAAGCCGGGAAATCGATGTTTTCTATCTGTTCGCAAATGGCTGTCTTGGCTTCCAGGTTTTCCTGTTCCTTCGCTTTCAATCCTTCGAAATGCTCCTGATGGCGTTTGTTGATGATTGTGGAAGCGGCTTTGAAGCGGGACCAGAGATCTTCGCGCAGTTCTTTCGCTACCGGACCGATTTCGCGCCATTGCTGGTGTAGTTTCTGAAGCTGATGGAAAGCGGATATGACATCCGGTTCCGTTTGCAGTTTCTCGACGGTTTCGCAAAGAGCCGTTTTTCATTTCCAGATTCTTCTTGAAATCGTAGTCGCGGAACTGGTTGTTTATTTTGATGATATCATAGAACATCTCGCTGTATGTTTGGTAGTTCTTCCACAGTTCGCTGACGTGTTCCTGCGGAACGGCTTTCACTTCTTTCCATCTTTGCTGGATGTCCTTGAAATCATTATATAATTTGTTGAAATCTTCCTGGCTTTCGATCAATGCTTTCAGCTGGTCGATCAGTTGGAGTTTCAAGGCATAATTGGCCGCTTTAACCCGTTCTTCCTCGGCAAGGATGGCAGCCCGTTTTTCTTTGTAGACGTTGAGCAGTTCTTTGATCTTGCTTTCGGTTTCGTCTTCGGGAGCGACAAAATCCTTTTCTTCACCACCGGCTGTGAGGAATGCTTTCTTCAATTCGTCCACTTCGCTCCGGTGGATTTTTTGTAATAAGCCTGTTTGAGTGCTTCCACCTCGTTGCGTGTCGCGTCTGCCGCCGCTCCTACCAAACCGGTCAGTTTCTCCAGAATTTCTTCTTTCGACAATTTTCCCGTAGTCGCAACGGTTTCTTCACCTGCCGCAACTTCGTCTGTTTTGACTTCTGCTTCAGATGTTTCTTCTGCTGCAACTTCAGCGTCCGTTGTTTCGTTTGTTACAACTTCCTCCGCCGTGTTTTCCGGTGTTGTTTCCGGAGCCTTAGTTTCTTCCAATTTGCCGTTTTCTTCAGTTGGCAAATTAGCTTCGTGAGTGTCCTTCATATTCAATCGCATTTAGGAAAAGGATAAATGTATCCTATATCAAGTCACAAATTAAAGTAAATATTTTGGGATTACAGCATTTGGAAGCAAATAATTTGCAGGTAGATGTTAAATTAGGCACGGATTGGAGCAAATTCCATGAAATCCGTGCCTAAATATAATCCGTGTTTAAATTATCCTAAGAACGAGATCAATACGCCTGCGGCTACGGCAGAACCGATAACGCCGGAGATGTTGCTGGCCATGCAATATTGAAGCACATGGTTCTTGGGGTCGTATTTCAATGCTATCTCATTTGCCACGCGGGATGCCATCGGTACGGCGCTCAGTCCGGTTGCTCCGATCAGCGGGTTGATTTTTCTTCTTTGTGAAGAGGTTGAACAGTTTGACGAAGAAGATGCCGCCCGCTATGGAAAGGGCGAATGCAAGGAAGCCTCCGATTACGATACCGATTGTCGTGAAGTTCAGGAACGCCTCGGCTGTCATGGTCGCGCCGACCGATAATCCTAAAAAGATGGTCGCTGCATTCATGATGCTGTTCGATGCTGCATCGAACAGGCGGAATGTATTGGTTCCGATCTCTTTGACCAGGTTACCGAACATCAGCATACCGATTAATGGCACTGCACTCGGCACGAACAGGGCCACTACCGTCGTCACTACGATTGGGAAGATGATCTTCAAGACACGCAAGTTTTTGATTTCCGTGGTAGACGGGTATTTCTTTTCCTGTTCCTTCATATTGATGGATAGCTCTTTCTTTGAACAAAGTAGCTTGACTACCAGTGGGATGATGACCGGAACGAGCGCCATATAGGAATAGGCTGCAATGGCAATCGGTCCTAACAGATGGGGGCCAGTTTGATGGTCGTGAAGATGGCAGTCGGTCCGTCCGCTCCTCCGATAATTCCTAAAGAAGCTGCTTCTTTAGGCGTGAATCCCATCAGGATGGCTACCAGCAGCACGGTGAAAATACCCAGCTGTGCCGCCGCCCCGAATATGGACAGACGCAGGTTGCGCAGCATCGGCCCGAAATCTGTCAACGCCCCTACACCCATAAAGATGATAGGAGGAAGGAACCCAGTCTTGATCAGCATGTAGTAAATGAAGTTCATCAGCCCCAACTCATGCGCGATGTCATGGAGCGGCATCTCCCAAATGTTCTTCATCACTCCGTGCACGTTGATCATGCCGTTTTCGTCGGCCTGTATCACCCCCATATCGCCTCCGGGGAAGTTGGCAAGCAACACGCCGAATGCGATCGGTACGAGCAGCAGCGGTTCATACTGTTTTTGATACCCAAATAAAGCAGTATGAACGCAATGGCATACATGATCAGAAACTGCGGTTCAGCAATGATGTTGCTGAACGCAGTCATCTCATATAGATTTTGAAATATTTCATTCATTATTGTATCGTCATTAGTACGTCATCTTCAGAAACCGCATCGCCGGAAGCTAGGCAGATCGCAGTGACTGTTCCACCAAATTCCGCACGTACGGCATTATATGTCTTCATGGCTTCCACATAGCAAAGCACATCGCCTTCCTTTACGACATCTCCTACTTTTACAGGTGTGTCGGAAGCACTTTTCACGAGGAAGAATTTGCCTTCCAGCGGCGATAGCACTTCTTTGCCGGTACCGGCAGGAGCAGCAGCGGGGGCGGGTGTCGCGGCAGGAGCAGCCTGTGTTTCTGCCGGGACGGCATTCGCTGTGTCTCCGAATGCTACGGTTACCTTGTAGGATTGGCCGTTCACATCGACGGTCATTACTTGCGGAGTTGTCGGCATAGCCATTGCCATACTGGCCGGGGCAGCTTGTGAAGGAACGGTGGCAGGCTGGGCGGCTGTTTGCTTCTCGGCTTTTCTCTTGGCTACGTCGGCTTTGAATTCCACTTTGGCTTTTCCTGAACGGTAGGCTTCATACTGAGCCGGATGCATCGCATATTCGAAGAGTTCTTCGTCGTCTTCGCCCGTTTCCCATTGTTTTTCGTTCATCAGCTTGCGATACTTGTCGAGCGCGTCAGGATAGTTGTCCTGCGGGTTGCCTTCGAAGAATTTGCGTCCTTCGGCTTTCGCCTTCTCGATGATTTCCGGAGCCAACGGACCCGGCAGGCGTCCTGCCTTGCCTAAAATCATGTCCCAGATATCGTCGGCGATCATGCTCCAGCGGGCCTTCCCTTTCTCCATCTGCATCACATTCATGAGCGCCAGGTTCTTCACATACTGGCTGAACGGAGTCACTAATGGAGGGTAGCCGACACGCGGCCATACATAGGCAACTTCATCGAACAGCTTGATCAACAGCTGGTCTTGGCTCATGAGCGGCTTGTTGTTCTTGATATTGTTCTTGTTGATTGTCTCCAGGTTCTTTTCGAGGTCTGACATCAGGCTTCCCATCATGCCGCCTGGCAGGCCCGGACCGATCAGCAACGAGTTCATCAGGCGATTCTTCGGGCTGATATACAAGCCGAGGAAGTCATCCATGAATTCCTGGATCAGGCTGCGGACTTTCATATAAGCCTCCATGTTGATTTCCGGCACTTTGTAGCCGGCGTCTTTCAACATCGCCTGTACGGTCAGCAGGTCCGCATGGCCTGTACCCCATGAAAGCGGTTCCATGCCAACGTCGATGTAATCGCAACCGGCGTTACATACTTCTAAGATCGAAGCCACGTTGAATCCGGGACCGGCATGGCTGTGATACTGAACCGGAATTTCCGGATGTTTTGCCTTGATGTTTGCTACGATCTGCCCCAAGGAATGCGGACGGCCGATACCGGCCATATCCTTTATACAGATTTCATCCGCTCCGAGTTCGATCAGTTCCATTGCCATCTTGGTGTAATATTCGACCGTATGGATGGGAGAGTGGGTGATGCACAACGAGCATTGCGAGATCATCCCTGCTGCTTTCGCATATCGGATGGAAGGAGCAATGTTGCGTACATCGTTCAATCCGCAGAATGTGCGGGCGATATCTGTCCCCTGTGCTTTTTTACCTGGTAGAACAACTGGCGAACGTCGTCAGGTACGGGACTCATACGCAGGCCGTTCAGCGCTCGGTCCAGCATGTGGGTTTGTATGCCGGCCTCATGGAACGGCTTCGTCCATTCGCGTACGGCTCTGTTTGGGTTTTCACCGAATAATAAGTTTACTTGTTCGAATCCTCCGCCATTGGTCTCTACGCGGGCGAAGCAGCCCATCTCGATAATGGCTGGCGCTACCCGTGTTAGCTGGTCTACGGTGGGAACATATTTTCCGGCAGATTGCCACATGTCACGGAAGACCAAACTAAATTTGATTTCTCTTTTCATGATATTTTATGTATAAATGCTATTATAATTTCTCGATCTTAACGACTTTGCCTTTTCCACCGGTCATAACACTTACAGCCGATACGATTGCGGCAGTAGTCTGGTTCGTGATGCCGGCAGCCGGTGTGGATGTAGCCGTCTGTCTTTGTGGTGTCACTTGTTTTTGACAATAATCTCTTCGGGCGCATATTTGTTTACCAGTACGATCAGGCCCTTCCCAAGATTGATAACGATCAGTAGGATAGCAAAAACAGTTGTCATTCCTACAATCATTAGCAAAAGTCCAGTTTCTATGTTTTCCATACTCATTAATTGACGGGAAAGCGTGCGGTTGGTGTGGCTGGCACAATCCTTCCCAAGTTAAAAATTCTGCTACAAAATTAGAAAAATGTCTGAAACTCACTTATGGATTCTTCATAAAAAATATGAAAAGGGTTCGGACTTTTCGTATCTTTGCCTCCCTGAAAACAATTTGTAATTAAATCATGGGAAACTTCTTTAAATCACTATTCTCTTCTTCTAAGGCTGCAACACCTGAAGAGGAAAAAAGCAAGAACGATCAGAAAAATTTCGATATTCTGAAATACGACGGTGTCCGCGCCCAGAAAATAGGACAGGTAGCGTATGCCATCAAATGTTTTACTGAAGCGTTGAAGTTGCAGGAGGATTTCGAGACGATGACTTATCTGGTTGCTGCCTATACGACGGCGAATAAGGCGGAAGAAGCTCTTGAGGTGCTGAACCGCATGGTGGAACTTGAACCGGATCATATCAATACGCTTCTGACACGTGTGAACGTGCTTTTCATGCTGGACAAGGATGCGGACGTGATTGTCGATTGCCGGCATATTCTCGAACTGGAAGAGACGAACCATTTGGCCTGGTTCCTGATGGGAAAGGCGAAGCGGACGACTTCCGACCCCTTAGGGGCTATTGCCGACCTGACGAAAGCGATCGCCTTGAAAGAAGATTTCACGGATGCCTATCTGATGCGTGCCCGGATATTGTTGTCGATGCAGCAGGCAACCGAAGCGCTTCCCGATGTGGAAAAGGCCATCACGCTGGCTCCGGAAGAAGAAACATCCTACTTGCTACGCGGCCGTATCCATGAAGCGATGGGCAATATCGACGCTGCTGCGGCCGATTACCAGAATGTGTTGGAGTTGAATCCGTTCAATGACGAGGCGACGTGGCTCGTCGGCCAGCTCCTGATCACGCAGGAACGTCTGGATGAAGCCATTACTTTCTTCGACGAAGCGATCGACCTGAAACCCGATTTCGCCAAAGCATACGCCGAACGGGGCCGTGCCAAGAACCTGAAAGGAGATAAGGAGGGCGCCTTCGAAGATCTGAAAAAGTCCATCGAACTGAACCCCGAAGGCGACGAAGCCCGGAAGCTGGAAGGGCAGCATACGAATTTTAACGATATGTACAAGGGCGGGATCTTTTGAAAAGGAGGATGCTGATTTTACAATAACCCCTGTTTTTTCTATTTCAACCCGGAAACCGAACCTTTTCGGGTTGTCTTTTTTAAGCGGGCCGGAACATTTTGTGACGTGCAGACAGCACGTTTGCGCGGTTCGTCTCCGGTATATGTGTTTTTGTCGATCCGGATCTTGTTTTCTCTGACAATCCGGTAAACCTTAACTTCCGGTGAGTCGGATATCTGGATCCTGCTTGGAGATGGTGCAGGAATATGGAACGTATAAAGAACCCGGTCTCAGGGAGGCCGGCAGCCCTTTCGTGACGACCGTCTTCATCGCGCTGGCGACCGTCTTCGTTGCCATGACGACCGTCTTCATGCAGGGTGAACTGCGCACTTCAGAGCCATGAAGACGGTCGTCATGGGAATTTTCTGCGCATCTCGCGGAAAATACCTCCGGAAATGTTTGTTGCCGCTGCTGGAGAAACCTTTTGGAAAGGTGGTTTTGACAGCTTTTTTCTTGTTTCTATGGGCATTTTTTACAATATTCCCAGGTTTCCCCGATATTTTTACCGGTTCAGCGTCAGGTCGGTTTCTCTAAAAATAAAACTTATTGTCATCCCTGGCTTATTGTACGGTTTTTCAAAATACCCGTTAGTCTGAATCGAAACTGTAGCGCATGAAATTAGGATTTCTACCCCATATTTTTTAAGAAACTCGTGTTTTTGCAAGATGTTGAACAACAGAAAAATACAAATATATGCCTTTTGAAGGGGGGTATTGTGCGTTTTAACGTCTTTCGAAGTCTGGTGTTCTGTGTTTCTTAGATCTCTTCAGGATTACTTATTATAAGCTGATAGCCGGTTCCCCGACAAGATTTGATTTGGATAAATGGCATAGGGGCCAAGCTTTCCCGCAAGCGCACAATAGCAGCAGAGACCGCATCGCGTTCCGCTTTACCGATCTTTTCCTTTTTTAAGGCATTTCCGAGGATTTGTGAATAGATAATTTGAGGTGCTATCACTGATTGTTGAGAATTAATCAGATGAGTAAACAGCTTCAGGCCTTGCCCGCTTAAAGTCACATGTAGGTTTTTGTATTTCAAGATGCCGCTTTTCTTGTCGAACTGTAATCCGAAAGGTAAGATCCCTTCTTTGGAAAAAGAACGGACAAAAGCGACAACCGGCTTCTCTACAATTTTTGTTTCTACAACTTTCTTTTCAAGCAATACCGCGTTTAGTTTTTTTTATTCCCCATTTATAACTGCCGTATAAAATTCCGACAAATAAACCATAAAAGAGTAAAAAGAGAAGGATGGAATCTGCCCGTTTTAAAACAAAGGAAAGCGGAATTTGCACAAATGCTTGTAATGCTATATTGTCTTCTATATTTTTATTCTTCCGATATATAACTGGCTTCAAAGCGGTAGCTTTTTTCATAAAAAGGCTATCGGTGTAACTTATCGTTGTTTTCTCTTTACGTTTACAACGCACCGCTGTTTGTGTTTCCATACCTAAATCTGCAAGTCTGGCGCGAAAAAGGGCTATCCAGGAAAATCCGGTTCGGATCATTCAGAGACAGATAGTTCTGGTCACACCATCTTTCTTTTTCTTCATAGGAAATAGAGTCCGATAATAATAATGTCCCTCTATTGGTTTTTATCGGTATGGAACCCAATCGGGTGTTCATTTCTTTACTGATAGCATCTTGAAAAGTAGCAGAGGCTTCAGTGAAAATCTTTTTACGGCATGAAAGGAATCCATGCCAGACCATTATCAAACAAAGCAAAGTCATACACATATATAATAATATGCATAGTCTTTTTAAAAAAAAGGATTTTGTCTGTATGTCTATTCTCTTCTTGCATGTTGCAAAAATATAAAAATGGACATCTATATAGGCTTTTCTCTTCAGATATATGTAATTCAAGTCCGAAGAAAACCTACAGAAAACCTACAGAAAACCTACAAGAAGTCAGGAAATGGCATTCTATTTATCTGTTTAATAGCGAATTGTGAAATATGTGGCACAAACCTATTGACATCCGAATTATATATCCCTACATTTACCTCAAAAACAAAAGTTATGAAAAAAAGAGTTTCAGCAGTAGTAATTGTTTTGGTTTGTTTGGGTGGAGTTGCTTGTATCAAGACATTGTCGACATCATCTGTCGGCTTGCCTCAATTGGCATTTGATAATATTGAGGCTTTGGCGTCCGGTGAGAGTAGTGCTTATAGGTGTTACGGGATAGGCGATGTCGACTGTCATGGTGATAAAGTTGATAAGATGTATAGTGGCTATAGTTTAAAATGACATGAGAATCTTCCTATACATATTATTAATAGGAATAAGTACATTAATCTCCTGCAGTGGTTCACCCGATCCTCTTTACCCTCGGTATACAACTTTTCCTGATGAGAAAATGGTAGCCACGCAGGAGATTTCTATTGATTCTGCCTTTTTCCGTTATCCCTACCGGGTAGCGGTAAAAGACAGTATCGCTATCATCATGGATTTACATAATGACAGCCATTACTTTTACGCTTTTACTTATCCGGAGTGGAAGCCGATCGCACCGTTCGGAAAGCGTGGAGAGGCCCCCGGAGAAATGCTTTCGGCAGAGATGTTCCAGTTTTCTGCATTGGATTCAGTCTGGACATTGGATGCTAACCGGATGCTGATCACGCGCTGGTCTGTCTCTCCGACGGACAAGACCGTTTTGCGCAAAGAGGAAATAAGATTAGATAAAACATTAGTTCGCTCTTTAGATTTTTATCGTACAGATTCAGCCTTTCTGATCACAGACTACTTAGGTGATTTTCGTTATCACAAAGTCAGTCATAGTGGTAAACCGATCAAAAACATAGGTAAAATTCCCACCGAAATCAGCTATGAGCAAGATATTCATCCCGCCTTAGCACAAGCTTGGCGTAGCTTTACCGATTACAACCCGAAAAACGGGATATACGCAATGGCGACCCAATTGGGAGAAGCCCTTGAAATATACAATCTAAAAACTCAAACTCATAACGTTATATACGGTCCTGCCGGAGAACCTCAATTCATTGCAAAAGGAGGCGAAGGATTCCCCGACCGGCATCAAAGGGTTTGTGGACATACAAGTCACAGACGATTATATTTATACCGTTTTCGATGGGATGTCCTGGAAAGAGCGGGACAAATTTTATGAACGCGGCATGTCTGCTCCCAAAGGAGGCCATTTCCTTTACGTGTTCGATTTGGCAGGAAACCCGGTTCGAAAATATACGCTCGACAAAAATATCTTGGGCATCCATATCAATGAAAAAACAAACATCGGAATTGCGACCTGCGCGGAAAGCGATAATCCGATCGTGACATTCAAATTATAACAAGAAAATGAAACAACTGCTCTACATATTATTCCTATTATTTTTTGTTAGCCGCTTGCCGGGAAAACAAGAAAGAGCAATTTGCCCGTCTGGTTCAGGAATGGCAGGGAAAAGAGATCGTGTTTCCGCAGGATATGGTTTTCACCCGTTTTGTCACTGAGCAGGTGGAATACCGGATACCCGATGCAGAATATAAAGTGCTGATTTATGTCGATTCAACAGGTTGCACCAGTTGCAAATTGCAACTGCCGAAATGGAAAGAATTGATCGCCCATGTCGATTCGGCAACAAACGGCAGCATCCCGTTCATCTTCGTCTTCCAGTCGAAAGACGACAAAGAGTTGCGATACATCCTGAAACGCGACAACTTCGACCGTCCGGTCTGCATCGATCGGGACAGCCGATTGGACAAGTTGAACAAATTTCCACAAGATATCACATTCCAGACTTTCTTGCTTGATAAGAATAATAAGGTGAAGGTGATCGGCAATCCGGTGCATAACTTGGCTGTCAGGGATTTGTATTTGAAACAGATGACCGGGAAAATATCACCGGGGCGCGACCGGATCAAAACGACGGCAAAAGCCATAAACAGCGAAGTAGACTTCGGCGCATTTTCGAAATCCGAAGAGAAACGGCTGTTTTGAAATAGAAAACACGGGAGACAATCCCTTGTCATATTGGATATCAGTACCACTTGCGGTTGTACGACTGCAAACTATGACAAACACCCAGCGAAGCCGGGAGAGCGGCTTCGTATTGAAGTCAGGATGACACCGAAAGACACAGGCTTTTTCGATGAAATCGTCACACTTAAATGTAACACAGCAAGTCCTGTCAAAGTAAAAATAAGAGGGCAAGTTCAGGAAAGGGAGCCTGCCTGAAAAGCCTCAGAAACTACGACGGCAAGCTCCCCGAAACCCCTTAGAAAGGAGGTGTATGATGGTAATATAAACCGGACAAAACAGAATGATGCAAGTTCAGTACATCATTTGGCTATCTTGATCCTCTATAGAAAAGGTAAAGGTAGAAAATTTACTGAATTAAAAACAATAAAACAAAGGTACGAAAAATGAAAAAAGCATATATTTGGAGCAGCACTTTTAGTAGCAATAGCAGTGGCTGCTGGCTGGAATTACCAGCAAAATAAACAAGATGTTCAACTCTCAGACTTGGCGCTGACGAACGTGGAAGCGTTGGCCAGTGGCGAAGGGAGTGGTGACTGTAAATGGAGAACTGGACATAGCTCCGTAACCGGTTGGATCGCAATATGTGACTCATACGGTGTTGGATATTCATGCTCCTGCGGAGATATAAAATATTATTAATTATCAGAGGAGGTAACTTTTGCGAAAAGTTACCTTCTATAGAATATTCCATTTGGATTATGATAACAAGAATACGACTCTTGCTTTTTATATACTTGTTCTGTACAAATAGTATTAACGGTATTTTATCTCCCTCCCGTGTGGAAAATACCATTCAAATGGACATGAATCACTACCAAAAAATCACATTTGATAGTTTGATTACAGACATTTCCTGTACAAAACTAAGTAATACTGTATTTGATTTTTGTACAAATATGGTTCAATATAAAGATTTCCTATACTTTATGGGAAGTACTATGGCTGGAAAAAATGTATATATATACTCTAAGTCCGGAAAGTTCATAAAGGAAATTACATTTTCGGATGCCTTAATAGTCAATTCCATGTGTATTGTTCCGGAATTGGAGGAGTTGTGGGTCGTGAGCAGATTCAAAATTATCAACAAGTTCAAACTGGATGGCGCACCGGTCAAAAAAGTGTCTTTGCCTTTTCCTTGTGCCGCCATCATACCGACCGCAAAACAAGATTTTCTGGTTTATTCGGGAGGAGCCAATACAGAAAGAGGACACATTGAAGGACACTTTATGGCTCTCACCGATTTCAAGTCTATCCACAAATTATATCTGCCCAAATGGGGGAAAAAAGAATGGTTGTTCGCACCTTATAATTTATATACGACAGATGCTGACGACATTTTGATTCTCCCGGATAACACAGACACAATCTATAGATATGATACTTCCGAGAAGGAGATACTCCCATATTATAGTCTTGATTTTCATGGAGAATTTCTAACCAGAGACAAGTATCCCAAAGAAGATGCGGGAATGGCTGAAATAATCGATAAGAAAAAATACATCCATAACTGTTATAGCTTTTATTTCGCTTCGGATTATCTTTTTTTCAAGTTAATGGGGAAAAGGACGATTTTTGTGCTATCCGGTGTAAAGACAATATCCTCTTTTCTTTCGACCGTCTTTTTGACAATTTCAGATCCAAATATGTGAATCCTTTTTATCGGTTCAGATAAAAACAATCTTTATTTGCTTGTTCGCGAGAATGACCTTGCCGGTCATTACTTAAATATTAAATGCACATACCCGGCTATCCGGAAAATGTTACCCGGATTATTAACCACTGGGAACGATTGGATTTTACTAACGATTAAAATAAAGGAATAAAAGATGAAAAATATCACCCAACAGTTCTTTTTTATATGCTTGGTTTGCGTGCTTTTGAGCTCTTGCTCAGATCAAAAGGCAACAAAAATTGCTTTGATAGCGGATTTATCTCCTGAAGAATCCCGGCCGACATGGACGGAGTTGTTTTCTGATCGCTACGAAATTACTCTGCTGGAAACGACTTCCGGCAGTTTGATCGGGCAGATTGATAAGATCAGGAAGTTTCGGAACCATTATTATGTTTTATCCTCTAATGGCAAAACAATCCACCATTTCGACAAGGATGGAAAATTCGTATCGTCTTTGAACAGGCAAGGACAAGGGCCGGAAGAATATCCCCGAATAGAGGATTTCGATGTCTGCGAGGCAGATGGTAAAACTGAAGTATGGATTTCGGACAACAAAAGCCTGAAAGTATATGATGCTACCGATTTTTCTTTCAAAAGAAAAATTTCCTATCCATTGTAATCCACAAATTTAAAAAGATGGAGAACTCTCATGTCCTGCTTGTCACCGGACAGAACGAAAACATTTTGACGTTGGTAGACAAAGAGGGGAAATTATTGCCGAATATTTGAAAAAAGAAATACCCTACATCATGTTCCGGCCGGTACAATTTGCGGCTTATGGATCCAGTTATCTTTTCCAGTTAGGTATTTCAAACACATTCGTTTCATTCAACCCGCAAACTGAGCAATTCCAAATGGGACACTATGCCGGAGGAAATGAGTTTCTCACCGAAAAGCAGTTGTTGGAAATGTTTCAAACACACGGTATCGATTTTATCCTTGAAGCCAATAAATGCTCTTACATCAACAACATGATTTCTTTAGGGAATATAATCTGGCTACAGACACATCAGGGTGGAAAAAAACTACCTGACAAAAGTAGAAGAAGGACAAAACAGGTCTCAACCCAATTCTCATACGGGACAACTCTTTCCACTATTTCTGACGCAGAGAGCGATGACAGCATATTATTATATATCACGCCCGACCGTCTTTCGGAACACCCCGAAGATGTGATCGACAAATTTGGCAATAAGATTATTTGCAATATGGAAGATAATCCTTATATATTAGAGTTTTTTTAATGAATAATCATCTTAAATAAAGGAGGAGCAATCAGAAAAGATAGAAAGAAAGTAAGACAGTCAAACTATAAATATCAAGTAAAAAGAAAGGAGTCTCTGCCTACCGCCTCACAAACGTTAGCAGAAACTCCCGGACTTTTCCTCATTCAATAACAAATAAAGAAGGAGGTAACGGCAAAAATAGTAAATTTGGAGTAAAGAAAAAGGGTTGGGAATCACCTGTTCCGGGAAAAGATACCGGGTGAAAGAGCCACAATTAATAATAAAATGATAAATCCCTAAAAATAATAATAAAATGGGGACAAAAATTTTGGGCGTAATCGCTTTTGCAGCGATCGCCGCCGCCGCAGCAGGCTGGAACTACCAGCAAAATAAACAGGAGGTTGAACTTTCTGACTTGGCGTTGGCTAATGTAGAGGCTCTTGCTAGAGGTGAGAGCGGAAGAGATCGTTGTGACGACTTCACTACAATGACTTGCTTGTCAAATGGACATACATATTATAACATGTATCCTGCTTGCGGTTTATAATTTATAAACTATAGGTGCTGCTTAAATTTAACAGGGCAGCACCTTTTCCTAAAACGACATGATCATGAAAAGTCTATTCATTATTATTCTATGCTTTCTTTTCACCTCTTGTAGTGAAAACCAGTATCGCATTTTCACATTACCTGAAGAGACTCCTGTCAGCGGGGTTGACTATCCCTATGAACTCTTTATGAATTATCCTTGGTCAATAGATATCATAGATGATAAATTATTACTCTTTTGCCACTAAAGGTGACTACTTTATGCGAATAGTTGATGCTAATAATGGCAAAGAGATTAAACAACTTGGTCTATTCGGTGGCGGACCTAAAGAATTTGTACAACCCGTCTATTGGGGAAAAAATGGTAAAGATGTATATGTATATGATGAAGCAAAAATGTACCTGAGGACATATTCATGGCATGAAATCTTAAATGCGGAAGAATTACCGGAAGCGAAAACAATAAACTTGAAAGGTAATGAGAAAAATATCTTATTCGGCAAGGTACTTAATCAGGATTATTTTGTAGGTTCGGTCGTCGTTGGTATGCCCCAGCCTATAATTATACTGGATAAAGAGTTGAACACAATCGGGAACATGGGGAATATTCCGGATAAAGACCATCAAAGTGAAGTATTAGTTACTTATGGAGGTTCAGTCAGTTCGTATGGAAATAAGTTCGTGTCTACAATGGCATCATTTGGCTATATCGCCTGCTATGAGCAACAAGCAGATGGCACTTGCAAAATATTATGGGATGCTTGTGCAGAACAACCAATCTATAAGAAAGACCAATTAGACCTGACTCTTTTGAAATTAGGTTTTGCAGATGTGAAAATGACAAAAATTATATCTTCTGTAGTTATTTCGGGCAAAAATATGATCGGGACAATCGGAAAAACATAAAACCCAGAAACATGCTGGTGTTTGATCATCAAGGCAATTTACTGAAAAACTTACGTTCGGAAAGAAGTTTAGCCCGGTTCACCGTTTCCGAGGACGAAAAAAACAATCTATGCCGCGACTGAAGAACCGGAAGTGGCGATCATACGGTTTGATATTAGTAACATTCTGAAATAACAAGTTTATGAAAACATGGATTCTTCTCTTTTGCCTGCTGTTGGCTTCCTGCGGAGGTCGACAAGCACAATTTTCCGATCATGAGGACTTTTACTGGATAGACTTTCGTCCCTTAGTCAAGAATGAGGCATTGGAAGTGGGTTTGAATGAATGGGGACAAACCCTCGATACGTGCAATTGGAAACCAACGAATTCATTCAGATCAAATTCATACAAAGGGTTATTTTGGACGGTGATAAATTCTTAGTAGTTCATTCGGACAATTATCTCTATTTGATAAAGATGGGAAATACCAATATGACATCGGGGAAAAAGGAGAAGAGGAAGGAGAATATTTCAGAATGGGTGGTGTTGTTTTGCGAAATGACACACTGTTTGTCGTAGATGGGAATTATGATTTCACACTTTACAACTGGCAAGGAGAATATTTAGGAAAGTGGTTTCAGCCCAAAATACGGCATACAATGAATTTTTTCCTCGTTCCCAATACGGACCTATTCTTAGGGCATGTAAATAATTTTACCGGGCAAAAGAAAGTTAGGTTCGTCTTTTTCCGGGACACAACAGCCATCAAAACGATTCCGGTTACGGAAAAACTCGAACCGGCATCACCAATGGTCGTATATAGCATACCTACTGAAATGAAAGCGTTTGACGGGCTTGTCCCCGCCTTCAAGGAAGTATTAAACGACACGATTTACCAAGTCGATGAAAGCTTGAATTTGGTCCCTTATGCTGTAGTCGAGTTAGGCAAATACAAGGCGACCAAAGAAGCCATGTTTGCTTGCACGGCTGAACAACTGATGAAAAAATGGGACTTCTTCAACGGCAAAATTGCGCTTGCTGCAACTGGAGAGAAAGACGGTATCATTTATCTGGCTCACCATGATGTAACTGATCCGTACACTTACAGCTATGACAAAATACCCAACAAACGTTTTATCAAAAGGTCATCTATCCGGACAATTCTTACGGATTCAAGGAAGGAAGTACTTTCGTGCCTCATTTCATATCGACAGACGGGAAATATCTGATCGATTACGAAATACCCGAAAACGGGAATAATCCTGTGATTGTCCTTGTCGAACGTTAATAAACAATTCATACCGTCCATGAAAACATGCTTCTTATTCATGATATTAAGTATTCTGACCTCTTGTACAATTGGAAAGAACTGCAACCGGGAGAGAGCGGAACGATCACGGTCAGCTACGAAGCGGAACAGCCGGGCGATTTTTACCGAACGGTAGACATTTATGGAACATTCCGAACAACTCGCTGATGGTGAGTTTTATCGGGACAGTGAAATAAAATAATTAACGGGGAAAAGAAAGGAGTTCCTGCACACAGAACCTTGCAAGTCTAAGCAGAAACTCCCCGATTTTTCCTCATTCAATAACTAATAAAGAAGGAGGTAACGACAAAAGTAGTAAATTTGGAGAAAACAACAAAAGGGTAGGAAATCACCCGTTCCGGGAAATGGTACCGGACGAAAGAACCACAATTAATAATAAAATGATAAATCCCTAAAAATAATAATAAAATGGGAACGAAAATTTTGGGCGTTATCGCTTTTGCTGCAATCGCCATAGCGGCTGACTGGAATTACCAGCAGAATAAACAGGAAGTTGAACTCTCAGACTTGGCATTGGAAAATATTGATGCGTTAGCAAGAGGAGAACATGGACCGGATTGGGGACATAGTAAACTCGTTTATGAGCCAAATGGTTGTTGCAAAGATGATCCTTACTTAGATTGTTCGAGCCTGTTTAAATTTTGCATTTGTTGGTTGTGAGAGTTGTATTGAGGATGTTTTTCTGTAGGAGATGCCGTCTTTTTTGTTGAAACACGTGACTTATTTTGCTTCAAACAGTCAGAAAAAGTGCCGAAGATTCCCGTTTACAGGCTTTTTACACCCGGATGTGAACGGTCTTGACACCCGAGTGTGAATGATATCGAGACCCGGGTGTCAATGGGTTTATCTTATTATGTTATTGAAAATAAGTCATGTGAAGAAGAATCTTGGACAGGCGGTTAGTGATAGTATGATAGATGGAATAGGCATCCGTCATACCTACTATCATTGCTTGTGTCTATTGATATTCAATTGATAAAAGGAAATTAGTGATAGTATGACAGTTGTTTTTCAAAATAATCCTATAATGCAATAAAGCAGGCCGATGAGGGCTATGCAAAATTTATTTCAGAGAAATTTAAACAGGCTCTTAATCACGACTCTTGGCATGTTAAAACATATTATCAAACATTTACATACGGTATTGATATGATTTTAAAACAAATACATAACATCAGCTTGGTCCTATTATTAATTTGCTCATCTTGCATAGACACTAAAGTCGATTCTATATTTATCAATTTAGAGCATGCAGAGAGTAGCATAAACTATTCTTCTATATTTGAACGGGTTGAATATATTAATTTAGATGCAGGAGAAGAATGTTTATTATCAGGAATCAAAAAATCTATTTTGATTCAGATACACTTATTTTTCAAGATTCTAAAAATGAGGGAGTTTTCGTTTTTAATTTAAAAGATCATAAACTGGTGAGTCACATCAATAGGATTGGTCAAGGGCCAGAAGAATATCATAAAGACAATGCAATAGCTGTTGATTCTACTTCGAATTTAATACATATCTATGATATGATGAATTTCAAAGTCAATGTTTATACCTATAAAGGAGAATATGCATATTCATATAAAATAGAATATTTTATGAGAGATTTTGCATGGATGGACAATCTGTTATTAATCATACAACCTTGTATAAATAAGGTGTATAAGAGAAACGGTGTTTGGCTTTACAAGCCGATCGAAAAACAAGAATCTTTGCTGTTAGAGCATGATGGAGATGATCAGTCTTTTGAATTTATGTCTACCTATATCGAACAATCAGAAAATAAAATTTACTATTACGATCGAAACGACGATTGCATCTATCTTATAAACAATAAATCCATTTCCAGACTTTACAAAATAGATTTGAAGCAGAAAGTGCCATTAGACATACGAACTGCATCAAATCAAAATCCCAAAGATTTAAATATGAAATCAATGATGTTTGATTTTGTTCCCTCTCCTCATTCTGTATTGTTATGCTATTTTATGTTTGGAGAAAAAGAGAATCCATATAGGTATGTTCTAATTAATTCGAAAACAAAAGAAACCATCATATTTAAAAAATTTATAAATGATATGGATGATATTCTTTTCGCTGACAATAAGACATTCTGTATTAATGATCAATCATGGTGTAGGCTCTCTCAACAATCCGAAGACAGTGAAACAGTACAGTTGCAAATTATGTATTTAAAGGATCAATTTGTTCATCATTAATAAAATGAGCAATAATCATGAAACATTATGGAACAATCAAGAGAATTCTATCGAACAGAATAGACATATTAACTCGCTGATGGTGAGATTTATCCGGTAAAATAAAGCAATTAACAGGAAAAAGAAAGGAGTTCCTGCCTACAGCCTCACAAACGTTAGCAGAAACTCCCGGACTTTCCCTCATTCAATAACAAATAAAGAAGGAGGTAACGGCAAAAGTAGTAAATTTGAAACAAACGACAAAAGGGTTAGAAATCACCCGTCTCGGGAAATGATACCGGGTGAAAGGTTCAAAAACAAACATAAGTCTATAAATTCCTAAAACAAAACGAAAATGGGAAAGAAATTTTTTGGCGTAATCGCTTTTGTTGCGATCGCCACCGCCGCCGGCTGGAACTACCAGCAAAATAAACAAAGTGTTGAATTGTCGGACTTGGCATTGGAGAATGTCGAGGCATTGGCAAGAAATGAAAGTGGAAAGAACAATAAGGCATTGGCTCAAAAGGCGAATGGAGAATACTGTTGTACTCCTTTAAACGGTAATAATTGTACTCAATCACCAGCTTGTTAGAATGTTAATATTAGAGATATGTCAGAATTTAATTCGCAAATAATGTCTTATAAGATAAATTTGGGCATATCTTTTTGAATACTTCTAATCATCAAATTATTTCAAATGAGAAAGTCTATTTTTTTTTTCATGATCAACAGAGAGTCTGGCTCCTTGTTTGTTGGGTCTTTATCACATTCAGGTTGCCTTCCTGAGGAACAGAGGCTTACATCCGTTCCTGCCATAGAAGTAGACATAGCTTCAGATACAGAGTTGAAATTGTCAGAATACTTTGAGAATTTTCGAATGCTCAAGCTTCCGACGGATACTCTTATGGGGAAAATAGAGAACATTAAGTGTGAAAATAATAAAATTTATATCTCTGATGGACTAACTCTTTTTGCTTTCTCCGAAGAAGGAGAATTAGCCCTTTGCTTAGAGAAAAGAGGTGAAGCTCCAGATGAATATTCTGGGATTTCAGATTTTGTGATAGACGGTGAAAATATTATAATATTGGACAGGAATCAACAAAAACAATAACGTATGATCATTCAGGAAATAGTATTTCAACATTTCATCTCAAGTACTATGCACAAGCTATTTCGCCGATAGTGAATAATACATTTTTTTTATATAACGGATTTGATACAAGTCACAAATTGCATCGGATTAAAAATTGGAAAGAAGATTCCGCATTTTTAGAAGTAGATAAAAACCAAACAGGATACTTGTTCATATTCGCTCATCACAATTTTTATCAAGATCATGATTCTATTTATTTTTTTCAACCGATCAATGATACTATTTACAAGTCTGTTGAAGGCGGAAATATGAATCCGTTCCTCCATATCGACTTTAAAGGGAAAAATATACCTACATCTTTTTTCAGTGATAAGAAATATGAAAACGTTAAAGATTTTTTCGACAATTTGAATAAAAGATCTTATGCCTATGGTATTTATAGTTTTATAAGGGATAAGCGATTCACGATGTTCGGTAGTTTCTATCAGAAAAATAAAAAATTGACATTATTCGACCATAAAAATAAATCATCGAATACTTTCGGTACAATTAAAGATGATGTTTATTTCAAGGGTTTGACGATCCCTATATCTCAATTTATTTATCATGCAAATAAGGATGGTTCTATCGTTGTTCCATTGGAAGCCTATTCTGTAGTTGAATGGCGAAATACATACACACCGTCTGAGCCATTCGGAAGTATAATCAATACAACAAAGGAAGATGATAATCCATTGCTTTTGATCTTCGATTTCAAACAGTAGAACCAATCACCATAAGTTTATAAATCCTAAAATAAAACAAAAATGGGAAAGAAATTTTTTGGCGTAATCGCTTTTGCAGCGATCGCCGCAGTAGCAGGCTGGAACTACCAGCAAAACAAAAATGAGGTTCAACTCTCTGACTTGGCATTGGAAAATGTCGAGGCTTTAGCTTGGGATGAGAATAAATCAAACTATCATTTGTTTCCATGTCCATCAAGTTCCGGAAATGAATGCCGTTTTAAAGACAGTGAACGTCCTGAATGTTATGGTCCAACGTATTGTAGATAACCATGTACAAATTACTATTTCATTATTTATGCATAATTTGCATTAGTATATCTTGCTCTCAGAGAAGAGAAAATATAAAGACCGTTGATAATGACTTAGTTGTAATACAGAAGGAGGAACTTTTTTTCCCTCCTTCTGACGTATTACAACTAAAGTCCTATTATTTGTCTTCTTCGGTACAAGTAGGTGCTAAACATATATTGATTGGATATAACCATAAGGAACATGCTTTGGATTGTATCGATCTTCTGGAGAAAAAAAAATCATTCAAATTCCGTTACAAACAAGTGGTCCTAACGCCATAACTCGTTTAACTGGAATTTTTGCATATCAAAAAGACTCCATTTGGGTTGCTGATGAATCGGAATCCGTATTCCTGATTGATCCGAAAGGGAATGTGTTGAAACGTATTCAAATCCGTAATTCTTTGCAAGAAGACGAGGAATTGATCATAAATACGAATCATGCTATGTCTACAATTCGTTTGTATTACAATGCCCTGCACCAGTCGCTGCTATGCACGGTAAAAGATAGGTCTGTTTCGCCACCCCGATTCAAAGTAAAAAGAAATTTTCCTCGAAGAAAACCAAAAGGTAAAAACTTTCAATTTATCTCCATCTATTGCGGAACCAGACATAAGCAAAGGGTATGCGAACATGAGTGAACCGAATGTCAACTTTCGGATGATTACATTTTATATAATTATCCGATAGAATCACATCTCTACAAGATCGATTTGAACACAGGATCTGGAAAAATGTACAAAGCTGATAGCGATTACACTTCCAATAAAGCTCAAAAGTGTAAATCCAAAACAGATTATACAGAATGGCAAAGACACGGATTTGAAAATCCTCATTTTTTTGATATCATGTATCTTCCGACATGTGATATGTATGCCCGTTTGCATGTGGATGCCATTGATTTCGGTAAAAACGAAAACCTGGAATTATTATCCAGAGAACGGGATTTTTATTTATGTCTGTTTGATAATGAGCTTAATAAAATAAAAGAAATCAAACTGCCCATAAACACATTCAATCCTTATACAGGCTGGTGTCAGATTCATGATGGAATCCTTTTTTTGTAGATAAAATTACAGATCAAGAGATTTCCGAAGATTTAGAAGTGCATATCTTTCATCCTGTCATGATAAAGAATGATTGAAATATAGTTTCTCCCCTAAAACAATGAATATGAGATTGCAATATAAAACAACTACAAAATATCTGTTTTTTCGTTGCCTTTCTACTTGATGCTTTTTGCTTGCGGCTTACAAATAACCGATGTGGAATACGCTCTGCGGGAAGCCGGAGAAAACAGAGGGGAGCTTGAAGCGGTTTTGTCGCACTACGCAAAACTGGATGATCGGCAGAAACTGGAAGCAGCCCAATACCTGATTCGATACATGCCTTACCATACTTCTTATGATAAAGGCATTGAGGACTATTATCACGCCATTGATTCTGTCGTTGCTTTATCAGAAGACAAACTTGAACAAGAAAAACATATCGAATCGCTTCGTCTTAGATTTGAAAGTAAATATAAACAGAAACGGGATATAGAGGTTATCACTTCGGAGTTTCTTATTCAGTCAATCGATGAAGCTTTCAAACAATGGAGAGAATGCGAATGGGCCGAACATCTGGATTTCGAACAATTTTGTGAATATCTATTACCTTATAAATGTTTTGAAGGGCAGCCGCTTACCGAATGGAGGAATGCCTATTACGATATTTGTAAAGGAGATATTGATCTGGCATATTTGTGTGACGAGTATAAACGAAATCAATTTTGCAGCAACAGAAGTGAATAACCAAATGAAAAACACACCTCAAAGTTTTGGATTATTAAAGACACTTCCGATTTATGATCCTGATATCATACTGAAACTTCCTTTTTCTAATTGTGCCACGTATTGTTTAGGGGCTGTCTTAATCATGCGTAGTAAAGGAATTCCTGTCGCTTATGATTTTACGCCCAATTGGTCTACAGGTAATAATGGACATTCTTGGAATACAGTTTATACAACGCGTTTTGAAACTTGGAGTTTGCGCCCCATACGACAGATCCGGGCACAGTTCATTATCCATATTTGAAAGTCCCTAAGATTTTCCGCAATGTGTACAAACCCAATGAAGAGTATCTGAAAATCGCAACTGAGAAATATATCCCACCCAAACTCAGGAATATGTTTATACAAGATGTTACCGCTGAATATATGCCTACGATTGACATACGTATTCCGTTGCAGGAATCATTGAAGAGTGGACAATCTCCATTTATAGCCATCTATGATGGAAATAATTGGACTCCTGTCTATTGGGGAAAATAGCTGGTAGTCATGTGGTTTTCGAAAGAATGGGACTGAATACCTGTTATATCATGGCGTATGACTCTAATGGCAATGCTATTCCGATCAGCAAACCGTTTTGGCTTCTGCTTCGAAGCATATCAATTTATAGAACCAGACACTTCAGCTTTTCGTACGATCAGATTGAATCGAAAATATCCTTTGGGAGACAATGTATTTTCTATTAGAAAAAAAATAACAGGAGGTATTATCGAAACTTCTGAAAACAGGGAATTTGATCATACAAAGAAAATAGCGGAATTACCTCAAGGGAATTTAACAAATGGCACAGTGTTTCTTGATAAAAATGCCGAATATCGATATTGGCGTTTTACATCTTCTGATACAAGTCAGTGTGACATGGCTGAAATTTATTTCTATGATGAACATGATTCGATCATTCAAGGCAACATTATCAAATGTACAAATTCGATTTTTGATAAAAGCAACAACGCAGCTAATATAGCAGATGGTGATCAATTGACAAATTTCAGTGCCAAAGGAGAAGATTGGGTCGGTTTTGATTTTTGCCGGCCAGTAAATATATCCAAAATTTCGTATATTCGTCGTTGTGATGGAAATTTATTCAGCCAGGATTGGAGTATTCTTTATATTATTGGGATAATAATAATTGGCAACTTATCAATACCAAAATAGCGAATGATGTTTTTATCGAATTTGAAAATGTGCCTCAAAAAAAGCCCTTTTTGGCCATTAAATGCTCGCAGGGAAAGCAACAAAGAATATTCGTTTGTGATGAAGATAATAAAATTGACTGGTATTGATTGTAGCAACCTGAATATAAAATGATATATTTTTTAATCTAAAAGATAGATTGTGAAACGATGGATTAACATATTATTGAATCTATTTCTCGCTTTGGTGGTTCTGATCGCCTTTTGGCTCTTCTCTCAAGTCTTCCTCCTCGCCTCCTTCCGTATCCCCAGGAACTGGTCGAAGGGGATTTCGTGGCGGTCTGGAAACCGACGCTCGGCGCACGGCTGTTCGACCTCAACGCGACGCTGCGGCTGGAACAGACCGAGATACACCGCACACCGGATTTCGGAAAACAAAGCGGGGCGACGTGCTGGTCTTCAACTTCCCGCATCCCAACGGCTGGGACAAGATCGAGATGCATATCCTGAAATACTACATCAAACGGTGTATCGGATTGCCGGGCGACACGCTTTCCATCCGGAACGGAAGGTTCCGGATAAACGGCACGAACGAACCGCTCGGGAACATGGATTCGCAGGAACGCATCGGGCGGACGTTGCCGGGAGAGTTTCCGGACGGTGTCTATAAGGCATTCCCTGTTCGACTCCGTCATCAGTTGGAACATCCGGAATTTCGGACCGCTCTATGTCCCGAAAGCCGGTGACAAGGTCGAAATGAACCGGGAAAATTATCTGTTATACCGCAAGCTGATCGCATGGGAACAAAAAGCGGAAATCAACTATAATGATTCAACCGTTTTCCTGAACGGCGAACCGATACAGGAATACCGCTTCTTGAAAAACTATTATTTCATGGCGGGTGACAAAGGCCTGAACTCGCAGGACTCGCGCTATTGGGGGCTTGTTGCCGGAAGAATATATCGTCGGCAAGGCGGCATTTGTCTGGAAATCGGTCGATCCGTACACCGGCAGTTCCGCTGGGATCGGTTCATGAAGAAAATCGAATAAAAACGGATAAGCATGGAAATAAAATACACCGGCATGGAACTCAAATTGCATAGGCATGGAATCCGGACTGCACTGGCATCCGTTTTCGGGGCGATGCTGATCGCCACGCCGTTCGTCGGCGACAGCGCATTGGCGAACGGCATTGTGACGGGAAAGTCTTCTGGTTCCACCTGTCGATGGCGCTGATGGCGATCGGGACGGTTGTGACGGCATGGCCTGGCGGGAGGAAAAGCATCCCGTTTGCATTGCCGGACGGATTGTTGCTCCTCTTTGCCGGGATCACGCTCGCGACATACGACTGGCAGCTCGATCCCGAACCCGAAAAACTGCTTTTCGGCGGGCAGTTGGTCGTGTTGTGGTTTCTGTTGCGCTATTTTCTTACAGAGGCTCCTTGCCTGAAGTTCTTTTTCTTATTTGTGCTGATGCTCACCGGACTGGTCGAAGCCGTCTGGGGAATGCAGCAATTGCATGGCTATGCCTATTCCAACCATTCGCTTTTCCGGCTGACGGGTTCTTTCTTTAATCCGGGGCCTTACTGCGGGTACTTAGCGGTCGTGCTGCCGGTTTGCCTGTGGACGGCGTTGCGGTTTCAAAAGGGGATGCATTATTTCGGTTGGGTATGCGCCGGAGCTATCCTGATTGTCCTGCCTGCCGGAATGAGTCGGTCGGCGTGGATGGCGGCGGTCGTGGCTTGCGGATGGGTGTACTGGACGGAACGGATCGGATGGGAGAAGACGAAAGCTGTATGTCGAAGGTATAAGAATGCTACAATTCCTTTTATTGCAATTGTGGCGATATTGGTGGGATGTACCATTGCCGGGGTTTACGGGATGAAACAAGATTCGGCGGACGGGCGATTGCTGATGCGGAAAGTGACGGTGAAAGCGATTGCCGGACAGCCGCTTGCAGGAACGGGGTTAGGCGGATTCCCGGCGGCATACGCGGAGGCGCAAGGCGGGTATTTCGCAACAGGGAACGCAACAGACCGGGAGAAACGGGTGGCGGGATGTCCCGAATATGCGTTCAACGAATACCTGCAGATCGGGCTGGAACAGGGGGTCGGAGGGTTGATCGTGTTCGTGGCATGGCTGGGGAGCATGGCGTACTATGGAATCCGGAACAGGCAGCAGGGAGCGGCCGGTGGCGTGTTGGCGTTAGCGGTGTTCGCGGTGTCGTCCTATCCGTTGCAGTTGCCGTCGTTTTGGGTGGCGTTGGTGTTTTTGGGGGCGATATGCGTGACGGAAGATGGGACGCGGACAAGATCATCTGCCCTATCCGTATCACCGGTGTGCCATATTACGATGATAAGTCTGTTGTCGCTTGCCTCCGTCTGTCTGTTCATCTTGCAGAAAGGGCAATATGAGGCATATAAACGATGGGGACGGATGCAGATGATCTACAACAACAAGGCGTATGAATCGGTTGCGGAAGATTATCACGAGCTGCATGACAAGTTGAAGCATAAACCGGAATTTTTGTTTGAAGAGGCGCAATGCCTCAGCAAGACGGGACAACACGCCGAAGCGATACGGGTGCTGGAACGGGCGAAGCGGCTGAGCGGAGACCCGATGATCCGGTACATGATCGCCAAAAACCGGCAGACGCTCGGAGATTACCGGGAGGCGGAAGAAGAATTGCTTCAGGCTATCGGGATACTGCCGGAGAGATTGTATCCATATTATTTGTTAGCCAAGCTATATGCAGAGCCGGAGTTCTACCAGGTGGATAAATTGCGGGCTGCCGCCAGTGTCGTGCTGTCCAAAGAACCGAAGGTGGAAAGTACGGCAATCCGGGAAATGAGGGAAGAAGTAAAAAAGATAATAGACAAGGGTGACTTTGATTGAATATTCTATTTGTGATTAAAAGAGACTCTGTATAGATAAAGTTTTTCTTGCAACTCTTTGTTTATTAAAAAAGCCTCTATCTTTGCAGCCCAAATTGGTATGAGAATAAGATAATAATAAATAATATACAGAAAGATGAAAAGAACATTTCAACCTTCCAACCGGAAAAGAAAGAACAAGCACGGCTTCCGTTCAAGAATGGCTACAGCTAATGGCCGCAGAGTATTAGCTTCTCGTCGTGCTAAAGGAAGAGCTAAATTAACAGTTTCTGACGAATACAACGGATAATTCTTTCCGTTTGAAGATTTTTCATAAAGAAAGTAGAGGTTTTTACTAAAAGCCTTTACTTTCTTTGTTTTAACGGCTTTGTTTTCTACTTTTGATCCGCCGACAAATACAAGATAGAAATGAAAGACTTTTTGGTTAAACTGATAAAAAATCCGTACGTCTTAAATCTGTTGCTGGCTGTGGTCGTGGCATGTGCTCTGGTGTTCGGAACATTGAAGTGGCTCGACTCGTACACCCGGCATAACGAGGCTGTGGTAGTGCCGGATGTTAAAGGATTGGGAATGGAAGAGGCCGCCGAATTTTTTCAAGAATAGTAATCTACGCTATAACGTGATCGATTCCGTCTTTTCAAAAGACGTGAAGCCCGGTGCGATTGTCGAGCTGGTCCCGATGGCCGGTTCGAAGGTGAAGGAAGGACGTATCGTGTTCGTCACCGTGAATGCGCTCACTTCGCAGATGGCGACAATCCCGGAAGTGGAAGACCTTTCGTTCCGGCAGGCTTACGCCATTCTTCGTGCCCGCGGGTTTGAAAAGATCGAGATCGAATATGTCCCCGGTGATTTTAAAGACTTAGCTCTTGGTGTCGAGCTGCACGGGCGTGTTTTGCAGAAAGGCGAGCATGTACCGCTTACCGCTCCGTTGGTGTTGAAGGTCAGTAGTGGGGATGCTGAGATGCCGGTCGACTCGCTCGGACTACCGGATGACAGCGTGCCGGTCGAATCGTTGGATAGTGAAGAAGAAAACTGGTTTTAACTATGGATGAGTTTTTAGACGAAATGGATGATGAACAGGTAGACGACCTGTTACAACCGGAAGAGGGTGAAGATAAGGCTCCTCAACTGTATGAACACTTCCGCTTCGTGGCCGATCGCGGGCAGTCGTTGTTGCGTGTGGATAAATTCCTGGTAGACCGGATGTTCGGTGCTACGCGTAACAGGATACAGTCGGCTGCCGATGCCGGTTGTATCATGGCAAACGGCAAACCGGTGAAAAGCAATTACCGGGTGAAACCGGAGGATGTTGTGACAATTATGATGACACGACCTCCGCGGACTTTCGAGATTCTCCCTGAAAATAGCCCTATAAAGATCGTGTACGAAGATGACGATCTGCTGGTGGTCGACAAACCGGCAGGGTTGGTCGTACATCCCGGACACGGAAACTATACCGGAACGCTGGTGAATGCCCTTGCCTGGTATTTGAAAGACGATCCTACCTACGATCCCAATGATCCTGCCCTGGGACTCGTCCATCGTATCGATAAAGATACATCCGGCCTGCTGGTTGTCGCCAAAAAGCCGGAAGCGAAAGCACACCTCAGTATGCAATTCTTCCATAAGACAACCAAGCGGGAATATCGGGCCTTGGTGTGGGGGATCGTGCGTGAAGACGAAGGACGGATAGAAGGCAATATAGGCCGTAACCCGCGTGACCGTATGCAGATGACGGTTTTCCCAGAAGGCGACCAGGGAAAGACGGCGGTCACCCACTATTCTGTTTTGGAACGTCTAGGCTACGTCACGCTGGTGAAATGCCGTCTCGAAACCGGACGTACGCATCAGATACGTGTCCACATGAAATATATCGGGCATACGCTATTCAACGACGAACGTTATGGCGGAAACGAGATCCTGAAAGGAACAACCTCTTCTAAATATAAACAGTTTGTCGATAACTGTTTCGCCATTTGCCCGCGGCAGGCACTTCATGCCAAGACGCTGGGTTTTGTTCATCCGACTACAGGCGAGGAAATGTTTTTTGATTCCGAAATACCTGCCGACATGACTGCGTTGATCGATAAATGGCGCGTATATGCAAATACTAAAGAATTATAGATGATGAAAAGGAACATTGCTATTGTAGCCGGAGGCGATTCCTCCGAAATCGTTATTTCATTAAAAAGTGCGGAAGGAATCTTCTCTTTTCTTGATAAAGACAAATATAATGTATATATTGCCATCGTAAAAGAGACGAATGGGCGGTAAAACTTCCCGGCGGGGAACACACACCAATAGACAAGAATGATTTTAGTTTCCGTGAGAACGGCGAGATCAGACATTTTGATTTCGCCTATATTACGATCCACGGAACTCCGGGAGAAGACGGACGTCTGCAAGGATATTTCGATATGATCGGAATGCCGTATTCTTCTTGTGGTATGTTTGTAAGCGCACTTACATTCAACAAGTTTGCCTGCAATCATTATCTGAAGGGATTCGGTGTCGATATTGCCCATTCTATACATTTGTTTAAAGGACAGACTGTGACAGACGAAGAAGTGGTCAGTCGTTTGGGGCTTCCGGTCTTTGTGAAGCCGAACGACGGCGGCAGTAGTTTCGGAGTGACGAAAGTGAAAGAAGCCTCGGCTATCCAGCCGGCGATTGACAAGGCTTTCAGTGAAGGTCGGGAAGTGGTCATCGAAAGTTTTATCGACGGGACCGAGGTTACATGCGGTTGCTATAAGACAGCCGATAAGGAGGTGGTGTTCCCGCTCACCGAAGTCGTAACGGATAACGAGTTCTTCGATTTCGACGCCAAGTATAACGGACAGGTACAGGAAATAACGCCGGCCCGTATTTCTGCAGAACAAACAGAAAAAGTACAACGCGAGACATCGAGGATTTACGACATATTGGGGGCGAAAGGTCTGATCCGTGTGGATTATATCATTCCGGCGGACGGTGAACCAAAATTGCTCGAAGTCAATACGACTCCCGGTATGACGGCAACCAGTTTTATCCCACAGCAGGTACGGGCTGCCGGTCTGGAGATGAAAGATGTGATGACAGATATTATAGAAAACGAGTTTAACTAATTGACAATGAACAATTGCCAATTGCCAATTATATGAGAAACGAATTGTCGATTGTCAGTTGTCCATTGTCAATTGTCAATTATAAAAATATGGAAGTTCCTATTAATGATTTTGACGATATCCGTCCGCTGAATAACGACGAGGTGAAAGACGCGATCGAATCGCTGATAGCCAACGAAGATTTTGAGCGGGCCTTTCGGTATATAAATCCGGATGTGAATTGGAAAGAGTTTTCAGAAACCATGCGTTCCTTCAAGACAAAGGAGGATTTCAAAGCGAAGTTGGCATATGAAGCGGTAATGATGGTGGCAAATAAAACCACTTTCTCACTGACGATTTCCGGCCGTAGCCGTTTGCCGAAGGACAAAAAGCCTTGTACCTTTATTTCTAATCACCGCGACATTGTACTGGATGCCTTCTTTTTTGAACGTCATGCTGTATGATGTAGGGTATGGAATGACACAGGTTGCTATTGGTAATAACTTGTTGATCCGTCCGTGGATCGAAACGCTGGTTCGTTTGAACAATAGCTTCATCGTGAAACGCAATGTCCCGGTGCGCCAGATGTTGGAAGTGAGTAAAGTCCTTTCCGCTTATATCCGTCGTACGATCACGGAGACGAAAGAATCCATCTGGATCGCGCAACGTGAAGGTCGTGCCAAGGATTCGGATGACCGTACCCAGGGCAGTATCTTGAAGATGCTGAACATGAGTGGTGACAAGGATATCCTGTCAAACCTGATGGAATTGAATATTTTTCCGGTTGCAATCTCGTACGAGTTCGATCCGTGCGATTTCCTGAAAGCAAAGGAGTTTCAGCAGAAACGCGATGATCCGGACTTTGTGAAGAGCCAGCGTGACGACCTGTTGAGCATGGAAACCGGTATCCTGAATAACAAGGGACGTGTTCATTTCACCTTGACGTCGCCGATTAACGATCAGTTGGCGCAATTGGATCCGAATATGGAAAAAGAACGAGTTGATCACCGCTATCGCCTCCATTATCGATAAGGAGATTTACAAGCACTATCGTTTTTATCCTTGCAACTATGTTGCCTATGATATGCTGACAGGCACACGCCGTTTCAGCGAACACTATGGATTGAAAGATAAAAAGCAGTTTGAAGATTATCTGCAAGGTCAGTTGGATAAGATTGTATTACCGAACAAGGATGAAGCATTTTTGCGTACGAAAATCTTGGAGATGTATACGAATCCATTGAAGAATTTTTTTTGCTAATCAGGAATAAGGTCAAACGTGTTTCATCACGATCTTTCAGGCCCGGATTTCACATCGTGTGATTCGGGCCTGAATTATTTCTGTTAGTAAGTTGGATTTTGTTTAGGCACACCTTTTTCTATTTATTCTCTTTCGCATAATTCGATGGGCTCATACCGAATTGCTTGATAAAGGCGGACCAGAAATAAGACTGGGAGCTGAAGCCTGTAGCTTCCGAAATCTCATAGATCTTCATATTCCCCTGTATCAACAGCTCGGCAGCCTTTTTCAGACGGCTTATCTTGATCAGTTCGTTAGAGTCAGATCGGAGATGGCACGGATTTTCCGGTACAAGGTCGGGCGGCTCAGGTGCATCAGGTCTGCGATCATGTTTACATCCAGGGCTGGATTGCCGATATGCTCGTTGATGATCTCATTCAGCTTTTCCAGGAAGACTCTCGTCCGCTTTGGTATAGGCCATCGATTTCATATTCGCTATAGGAGAGTTGAAATAGAATTTGCGTATATTGTCGCGGTTGGAGATCAGATTGGAAATCTGCGCCATCAGCAGGTTGGTGGAGAAGGGTTTGTCCAGGTAAGCGTCGGCTCCTAATTCCAGACCTTCCAGGCGTGACTGTATGGTGTTTTTGGCTGTCAGCAGGATGACCGGGATATGGCTGAATTCGATCTCCGTCTTTACCTCTTTCAAAAGGGCGAAGCCATCCATGACAGGCATCATCACGTCGCTGATGATCAGTTGAATGCTGTGTTTCTTTAATAACGTGATTGCTTCGGCTCCGTTTCCGGCTATCTCTACATTATATAACTGGTTGACTTCATCGGCGATGAAAACGGCCATTTCTTTATTGTCTTCGACGATCAGGATCGTCGGGCGCGATTCGTCGTGGACGAATTCTATTTTTTGAGGTACGGTTTGCGTTATAGCCTCTTCTTCTGTCTGCTTGATGGATTCGGGCAGCTTGACGGGCAAGGTCAGGCGGAACATCGTCATGAATGGGCTGTCGGCAAAAGTCTCCAACTGCAAGCTACCGTGGTGCATCTCTGCCAATGAACGTGCCAAGGGCAATCCAAGCCCTGTCCCCGGTTTATCCGTAGCGCCTTCTTTCACCCGGAAGAAAGGTTCGAATATTTTTTCCTTTAATTCTGCAGGGATAGGAGTGCCATCGTTGATAAAGTCTATCGTGAATGTCTCATAATCGGGAGAAAGTTGCAGGCGTATAATGATGCTGCCGGATGCATATTTGATTGCGTTTGTAAACAGGTTGCTGAATATCTTTGTGATCGCTTCTTTATCCACGAACACGTACAATTCCGGCAAAGACAAGTCGAGGTTCAGCAACAGGTTGTGTGCCGTTGCCGATTCTTGGAACCGCTTGGCTGTATCGTTTAGGAGCGAGACGATCTCCGTTCGGACGAAACTGAGGCGGTATCCTTCTATCTCTGTTTTGCGGAAGTCCAACAATTGGTTGACCAATGACAGGAGGCGGGATACATTTTTATCCATCAACGTAAGCGACTTATTCTCTTTTTCCCCGATCTTGTCGGATTTCAGGAGACGTTCGAGCGGGTTCTTGATCAGGGTGAGCGGCGTACGGATCTCATGAGCGATATTGATGAAGAAATCGATCTTGGCCTGATACAGTTCCTTCTCTTTCTGATCTTCGAACAACTGCATGTTGTAGGCCATTGCCCGTTTGGTTTTCCGGCGCCAAGACCAGAAGAAGCCGACGATGATGGCGAGAGTGACGACAATATAAGAAGCATATGCCGGAGTCGATGCCCACCAAGGGGGCAAAACGGTAATATTCAGTCGTGTCGGAGTGTCGCTCCAGTTGTTCGACAGGTTGGCAGCCCGTACTTCGAAGGTGTAGTCACCCGGATGTAATTCTGCGAAATAGACCGTGTTGCGCTCTCCGATCGGAATCCATTCCTTGTCCATATTTCCCATCCTGTATGCATACTGGATGGATTTAGGGCGATGAAGTTGAGTGCGGAGAAGTTGATGCTGAATGTGGATTGCTTGTAGGTCAGCGTGATCTTCTTAGCCTCTGATTCGGCGGAAGAGTTGATGATGCGTTTCTCTCCGGCTTCATTCTGGATTTCGAGGCTTCCCAAATGGACGTTCATCTTCTCGGCTGCCGGGATTACTTCGGATGGCTTGAAATGGATAAAGCCTTTGACCGAACCGAAATAGAAAGTCCCTTCGTTGTCTTTGAAGGCGGAGTTATCGTTGAATTGGCGAGTGATGAGTCCGTGGGATTCCGTGTAGGTAGTGATCTTGCCCGTTTCGGTTTCCAGGCTGACCAGCCCGTTGGCCGTGCTGATCCATAAGGTTTTCGTTCTCGTCGGGCAGGATGCGGAAGGCAACATTGCTCGGCATGCCGTTCTTTACGGTGTAATGTAGGGATTCACCGGTTTGGAAGTCGTATTTGATAACCCCTTCTACGGTAGCAAACCACATATTGCCGTCTTTGTCCTCGCAGGCGTCGTTAACGAAATTGTGGCGCTGGGTGTTCAATTTGTCGTACGGCAGATACATGCCGGTATTGCTGATCGGATTATAATAGAAACTGCGGTTGAACATGCCGGTCCAGATTCTTCCTAAACGATCTTCGTAAATGCAGTTTACTGCGAAAGGTGGAAATTGCGGAGCATATAGGAAACGGTCGTTCAAAAAGTCATATTTGTAGATACCATCGTCGGTCCCGACATAGACTTGTCCCTCCTGCAATACTTTGATGCAGCGGACGGTGCTATTCTTGACAGTCAGAGAATCTTTCAGCAGGTTATAATGCTTGATCACCTTCCTTGTCTTGATATCCATCAGGTCGATGCCATGGATGACGTGTCCCGATCCAGAGCCGGTCGCCTGATGCAGCCAAGCCTCGGATATTGGTGTGCGACAAGCCGTTTCCCCGGAACCGGCTGGTAGTTGGTGAATGTCCCGGTTTTCTTTTCCAAGCAGTTGATGCCCGCATCTTCCGTCCCGACCCATATATTACCGTATATATCGGTACAGATATCGCGGATTACTTCTCCTTTCATCGAATACTGTCCGTCCCAAGGATAATGCACATGGAAAGGACGGAAAGGAGAATAGTAGTTGAGGCCATTTTGGTGGAAACAAATCCAGATGCCGTTCTCCCCTGTCTCGGCAGAATGCAGAGATAAAATGGCTCGATAAGGCGTATGGGTCCAATGGGTCCTGACGGATACGGGTACACTCGCCGGTGTTGACCTTATAGATAAACAATCCGGAGTCTGTCCCGATCCACAATTCGTCCTTGTCTTTTTCGAGGAAGCTGTTGATCAGGATCGTAAGCTGGTTGATCTTTTGAATGTTCAGATCCTGGTAGTCGCGTGTGGCCGGATCGAATATCTTCACGTCGTCATGCTCGAAAGCGATGTAAATGCGATCAGTCGTAGGAGAGGATATAACATGGAAAGTTTCCGTGGCGTGTTCGGGGATGAGTGGGCGAATACATTATAGGACTCCATCGTCTCGTCTTCCGGATTCAGCAATGAAATCAACCCGTCCGAACTCCCGATCCAGATACTGTTTTCGCGGGTAATGCAAAAGTGGTGTAGCTTTGGTTGTCTTCCGGAGCGAAGATACGGAACTGGCTGTCCTCCGTATTGAACCGGATCAGGTTACCGTCCATCAGTATCCATAGTTTATTGTCTTTGTCGAACTGGAAGATGTCGATCCCTTTGTCTGCTGTGAAAGGAATGTGCCGGAACGATTCCTTTTCATCGTCATACTGATATAATCCCGAAAGCGTCCCTACCCACAAGTCGCCGTTCATGTCGCACCCCAGGCATGTGATCCAGTTGCTTCCCAATGTCTCGGTTTCGTCGGGGTCGTTACGGAATACTTTGAACGTATATCCGTCGAAGCGGTTCAGAACGTCGCGTGTCCCGATCCAGATATATCCTTTCCTGTCCTGCACGCAACAAGTGGCCATATTGTCGCTGAGTCCGTTTTCGACCTGATAATGGCGGAAAAGATAGTTACTGTCGTCTGCATATGTCCGGGTGAGACAAAATATGAATAGGATGGATAAGATTAACTTCAGATGTTTCATATATGACTTTGCTATTATGGGCGAAAGATACTGAAAAATGTATTATGGATTTCCTTTTATTGTGTCACGGATTTCATAAATCATCTCAATAAGGGTGATAACGGCAGAGAATGAGATGAATACGGAAAAGATTGCAACAAGGTCAAACAAACCGGCCGTGGAGGAATCGATACATTTGTACCATGTGAAACACAGGTAATAAAAACCTTTTATTCTAATAATATGAATACTCTTACTACAAAACAAGGAATCGGAACGAAGGTTCAACTCTGCACAATGATGTTTATGCAGTATATGCTGAGTGCAGTCTGGTGGGTTCCTTTAGCCGCTTATCTTTCCCATACGCTTAAATTGGAAGTGTATCAAGTCTCGTTGGTATTAAGTGCGATGGCTATCGGTGCGATGGCATCCTCTTTTATCGGCGCGATAGCCGACCGTTATTTTGCCGCAGAGAAGATCTTGGCTGTATTGAATATACTGACAGGTGCCTTTTTGCTTCTGGCTGCCCAGCAGACATCATTTGTTCCTCTTATGGCATGTGTCGTGCTGGCCATGCTTTGCCATATGCCGACACAGAGCCTGACCAGTACGATCGCCATGAGCCATACGCCTTCGGAACAGTTTCCGCGTATCCGTATGTTCGGTTCGGTAGGATGGGTAGCTTCCGGTATCTTCAGCGTGATCGCCCTTCATGTGATGCATTTATCCGCTTTCGATGATACGAACCTGCCGATGTATTGTGGCGCCGCTGTCTGTTTCGTGGCTGCGCTTCTGAACTTGCGACTGCCGCACACCCCGCCTTCGGTCGATAAGAGTGCCGGTATCTCGGTGATGGATATAACCGGCTTCAGCGCTTTCTCCCTGATGAAGGATAAGAATTACCGGGTTTTTATGATTCTGACGTTCTTGGCTATCATCCCGTTCAACTTGTACCATGTATATGGTTCGATGATTCTCGCCGACGAGCATGTGCAGAATATAACGGTGACGCTGAACCTCGGGCAGTTGGCCGAAATGTTTTTCCTGGTCATCACCACTTCTATACTGATAAAGTCGGGGATTAAGAATACCTTGATCTTCGGTATGATCGCTCTCGTGGTCCGGTATGCTTCGTTCTATATCGGTGCGGAGACCGGTCTGCAATGGTTCTATTATATCGGGATTATCGTACACGGGTTGATCTTCGGCCTCTTCTTTGTCGGTGGCCAGGTCTATACGGACAATGTGGCTCCAAAAGAAATGAAAGCACAGGCACAGGGTTTGCTCTTCTTCCTGGTGTGGGGCATCGGCTTCCTGATCGGGACGCTTTGGAATGGCTGGCTGATCGGCCTTTTTCCGTGACGGGGATAAATGTGATTGGCCTGTCGTCTTTGCCATCTCGACCCTGTTCTCGTTCGTCTTGTTGATCCTTTTTGTCTTTTTATTCAAACCGGTAGCATTAAAGACTAATAAATAGTAAAGAGTAGTAAAGTAATAATTTTATCAAACCCTTTTAATTCTCAAGATCAAATATATTATCACACGCCAGATGTAATGCGGGCTGTCCAACAAGTTTGGATGGCCCGCTTTTATTGATGGGAATTAGCTCCGGGCACTTATTTTTCCTTTTTCATAGTTACTGTTTTTTTATTTGTTACGTGATCTACAAATATGTATATTGTATTATTAATTAATCAACAAATACACAGGTATTAACAGCATTACTACCACTCCTTTACTTTCCGCCCTTAGTCGAAAAGGTTTTTGACCCGTGTCGAAAAGGGCTTTTGACCAAGGGCGAAAAGGTTTTCGACTAAAGGCAAAAGGTCTATGAGCAGGCAGTTTGACAATAGTAGCATGGCGATTGTCACTTAAATAGAACCTTCCGGAGCCCGACTTTATCCCTGATGGAGGCAGACGTAAGCGGTGAAACTCCTTTTACTACCGGCATTCATCTGTCCGATGCCGACAGAAAGGAATGACACTGGCGTATGTTTCTTAACATACTCTTTTGGGTGACATAATGTTAGCCTTATTTCTTATCTTTGAGACAAGGACGTAAGAAACGCTTACAGTCTGCTAATTTTAAATCTGAATGAAGATGAGACCGGAAGATTACATCACCCGTGAGGGGAAGTTTGGTGCGCACAACTATCATCCCCTGCCTGTCGTTCTCCAGAAGGGAGAAGGTGTTTATGTTTGGGACGTGGAAGGAAAACGATATTTTGATTTCCTGTCCGGCTATTCCGCCCTGAGCCAAGGGCATTGTCATCCGAAGATCATTAAGGCACTTACCGACCAGGCACAGCAGTTGACACTAGTGTCGCGTGCTTTCCATGCCGATATTTTAGGAGAGTACATGGAGTTTGCCTGCAAGTTCTTCGGGTATGACAAACTGTTGCCGATGAACACCGGAGCCGAGGCGGTCGAAACGGCTCTGAAGCTGGCGCGGCGCTGGGGATACCGGGTGAAGGGGATAACCCTGAACATGCGAAGGTCGTCGTCTGCAGCGAGAACTTTCACGGACGGACGATCACGATCATTTCTATGAGTACCGATCCCAGTTCGTATGCGGACTTCGGGCCTTATACGCCTGGTTTTATCAAAGTGCAATATAATAATGTGGCCGAATTGGAAGAGGCATTGAACGATCCGGACGTAGTCGGTTTCTTGCTGGAACCTATACAAGGGGAGGCTGGCGTGGTCGTCCCCGACGAGGGGTATTTGCGTAAGTGTTATGACCTCTGCCGGCAACATAACGTCCTCTTTATCGCCGATGAGATCCAGACGGGTATCGGACGCACCGGTAAACTGCTTGCCTGTGATTATGAGGATGTCCATCCTGACATACTGATTTTAGGTAAGGCTTTATCCGAGGTGTCACTCCTGTCTCGGCGGTCTTTGCCGACGATGAGATCATGTTGACGATCGCTCCGGGTGAACATGGTTCCACCTATGGCGGTAACCCGTTGGCTGCCCGTGTAGCGATAGCTGCCCTTGAGGTGGTGCGTGACGAGCATCTTTCGGAGAATGCTTTCGAAATGGGTATCCTTTTCCGCAGTGAAATGGAGAAGATCGACAATCCGATGATCCGCCAGGTGCGTGGAAAAGGACTTTTGAATGCTGTTGTCACTGAGCCGCGAGGTGGAAAAGCGGCCTGGGATATCTGTTTGGCACTGAAAGAAAAAGGATTGATAGCCAAGCCAACGCACGACCATATCATCCGTTTCACTCCCCCGTTGGTTATTGACCGGGATCAGATGATGGAGGCTATTGGCATTATTAAAGATACGTTCGCTCAATTTTGATTGCCTATGAAGATAAATGTGATAGGAGTACCTCTCAATTTAGGGTGTGACCGCGAAGGTGTGGAGCGCGCCCGAACCATCTGCGTGAACGGGGCCTGATGAGGATTATCCGTAAAACGGACATCGGGCCTTCGATCTGGGTAATCTGTATGTTCCTTTGGTTTCGGAGGCGGATAAGTTTGCCAGAGGGCGGAGCTTGAAATATCTGGATGCGATTGTCGAAGTCAATAATAACCTGGCAGAGCTGGTCTACGACACGTTGCGCGGAGGGGCTTTCCCTTTGGTGATAGGCGGAGATCATTCGTTAGGGGTTGGGCAGTGCGTCAGGGTGGGAAAGAGCTTTGATGATTTCGGTATCATCTGGTTGGATGCGCATGGCGACATCAATACGAGCGAGACTTCTCCCAGCGGCAATATTCATAGGATGCCGCTTAGCGCCTTGATGGGGATGGGGAGCGAAGAATTAGTCAATATCTATGCGCCCGGCAATAAGGTGAACCCGCAGAATGTCTTCCTGGTCGGGACCCGGAGCCTGGATGAAGGGGAGCAGGCTTTGATCGAGCGTGAGCAGTTAAGCGTTTATACGATGGACATGATCCACCTGAAGGGTATCGGTTTTGTTGCCGAAGATATCAAACGGAAGCTAAAGGAACGGAAGATACGGAATGTCCATTTCAGCATAGACGTGGACAGTATCGATCCCCGCTTTGCACCCGGTACAGGGACACGCGTGTGCGAAGGGTTGATGCCGGACGAGTTCAAGGATTTCGTCGAACATATACTATTCACCAATCTGATCAAGTCGATGGATCTGGTCGAGCTGAATCCCGAACTGGATGTGAACGATCAGACAACCAATCTATGCTTGGACATAATCGATTATATAACAGCCCGTTTGTAAGCGGATTCTATTGTTGAGAATGGGACTTGGGGTTCCTCGTAGAAGAAACTGTCTTGAAACTCCAAGAGCCGTTCTTGAAGCGGCAAGCATATCCGAAACCGTTTCTTTAGAACGGATAACCGATTGCCAGATGGACGCCCATGCCGTCTTTGAAGTCCGGAATATTGTAATAGCCTTTCTTTCCCGTATCGTACGGTACGTGCAAGCCGATTCCCCAATCCTGGCGGATAACGAGGAAGGTCAGGTCGTAGCGTAGTCCGATACCGGTTCCTAAAGCCAGGTCTTTCAGGAAACGGCCCCATTTCAACTGTCCGCCGGGGCGGCTTTTTGTCGTAGCGTAGCAGCCAAACATTACCGGCATCGAGGAAAGTTGCTCCGTGCAGATCGCCCAAAATCGGGAAACGGTATTCCAGATTGGCTTCGAACTTGATGTCACCGGTCTGATCCAAATAGCCGTATTTTGAGTCGGTCGGGCGATAACTGCCCGGTCCGATGCTTCGGATCGTGAAAGCCCGGATACTGTTGGCACCGCCTATATAAAATTGTTCGCTGTAAGGTGTCGTGATCGAATTGCCGTAGCTATATGCGACTCCGGCCATCAGGCGTCCGACCAGGTGTTGCTTCTTTCCGAGATAATAGTTGTATCGTATTTCGCTCGTCAGTTTGGCAAACTGGGCGAAGCGGTTCCCTAACAGTTTCTTATCCCGTTTGTTAAAGCTCTTACCGGCGATGGCATAGGCACCGTCGAGAATAAGGCCCGCCTGTGTGATGGAAGACTGCCACCAGAGATGGTTCTTTTGGTAGTGATGGGAGAATCGTCATACGTGTATGTATAGCCCATCGACGGGATGAACTGGTTCTCGAGGCTTCGCCCCAACGCCTTGTTGACATCTACGATGGAGTCGAATTCATGCGTCGTATGCTGCAACAGCGAGTAGGTCAGCTTGAACGGCGTCACCGAATGGTGGCTGGTCGCCGATGGCTGGAACTCGTACGAGGCGCTTCCGCCGAATGCCAGCATCTTGAAGAATTTGGCACGGTTCAACTGATCCGCATAGATACGGAAAGAGGTACTGGAAGGGTATTTCGTATCATGCTTTATCAAACTGGGGAAAAGTACCCGCGGGAAAGTCAGCGTACCGCTGATACCGAACTCCCAGCTGTTGATCGCCGAGCTGTTGCCCGAAACCCGTTTGCCGGTCTGCCATTCGTAAGAACCGCGCATACTGACGCCGAATGTCTCCCCTCCGAATATATTCCGTTTGGTAACGCTGAAAATGGCGCCCGGTCCTGTCTGGTCATTGCTCTTGGTAGTCACGTTCAGTTCCAGTTCTCCATCCAGAGGAAGGTCGTAAACGGTGTTGATCTGCAAGTTCAACGTATCGCAACGGCGGGCGGTATCTTTGGGGATATATTGCATTTCCGAATAACGGAAAATGCCGAGACGGGAGAAGCCGGTCTGGGTCTTTTCCTGCTGTTGCTGCGAATAGAGATCGCCGGGGCGGAATTTCAGCCGGTCGTACAGCACCTTCGGACGGATACGCAACTTCCCTTCGTAAAAGATGGTCATATCTTTATACCGGATGGAATCTGTCGGTGGCTCGTTGTTGTAGCCATTCAGGAATACCGATATGTCGCCTATCTTCCAGGGGCGCAGTACGGTGCGTGGCAGCCCTGGCTTTGTGGAGATACGGAGCGCTACCTTTCCGGGATTCATGATCGTATCGGCCTGGTAGCTGATAAATTCGGGACGGAAATAGTAATACCCGTTGTTACGGAGTAGGGAAGATATGCGTTGGCGTGGCTTCGAGTTGTACGACATTGAAATTATCTCCGTCGCGCAGAAGCCGGTCGCCGATGTTGCGCTGGACGAGTGTGTCGATGCGATGCCGTAGCCGGACGTAAGCAATGCTGTCGTATGTGTAGGCATTGTTCATCTCCACCTTGTAGCTGATCTTTGCCTTTTTGGGGTTCTTGGGGTCCGGTTCCACCTCGTAGGAAGTAGCTCCGTTGAAGTATCCATATTCGCGAAGCAGGTTATAGGCTACCTTTGTCCGGACTTCCGGATTGACCGTGTTGATGAAGACGGGTTTGGATGCCAGTTTATTGAATATCCATTTACCCACTTTTTCCCTTTCTGTTCACGAATGCATTGTACATCCATAGTCCGAACGGCAAAGGGATACGGATAGATGAACTCCCTAGCAGGGCGTTATTGGGCGGATAGGCAAGAGCGGCCTCTATTTCCGTCAGCGCCTCTTCCCCTTCCTTGCTTTTGTCCTCGTTCGTCACTTCAATCTTCTTGATTCCCGTATATAAAACTTCCCCTCCGGCAAATTCTTCGTTGTTGAGCAGGAAGCAAGCAGGAATAACGAAATATATGCAATATATTTGATGTGTTTCATTTTTTCTCTTCTGTTTGTTTGTCGTCCGTTACCGGTTTGGGCTTGTTTTTTTTAAAGATGAAGAGTTCACGGAGGTGAAGCATCTTTTGCGCAGGACGATACCGGCACCGGTTTCTGTGATCTCGCCTTCCAGCAGACTCTCGTAGTTCTTGTCGTGGAAGAGCTTGATGTAGCGGGTTCCGCTGCCGTCGAGACGGTATTCGATCGAAACGTTGTCGATGAACTGCTGCGACTGTCCGGCGTTGACATCCTGTCCGGTCGAAACACGTCCGCCCAGTATGATACTGATCCGGTCGTTGTAGAACCGTTTGGCGAAGCGGAAGGAGAAGTCTGTCCGCTCCCCGCCCGATCCTGTGCCGTTCTGGTCGTACTGCTCCATGCCCAAAGTGATATCCACGGACTTCAAGGCGCTACCCGCGATATTGTTGATCTCGCTTTGCAGGAAGCTGTTCAGGGCAGCTCCCATATCGAGGCTCGGTTTCTTTCCGCCGCCGCCGACATCGCTCATGTTGAGGTACATCCCTGTGACAAGCATCGTAACGGCGATCTGCGAGCGTTGTCCTTCGCCCATCTTGTCCAGCTCTTGTTGCATGGACTGGTCTTCCGGTGCGGAGAGGATAAATTGCAGTTGCAGGTTCTCCAACGTCTGTTTGATCGCCACACCGACATTGAAGGTGACCAGACGTGAGCTGCCGTCGTCCTGTGTGACGGATGCCCGCATCCGTTCGGTTGCTGTCAGGTTCAGCATCGGGTCCATCGGGTTGCCGCTCCACTGGACGTAACTACCGTCCTGTATCGTGAACTCCTTGAGCGGAATAATCGGCATGGCATATTTTACCATGCCTCCCGAAAGTGTATAACGTCCGTTCAGGATCATTTCACCCTGTGTCGTATATTGGAATGACAAGTCGCCCCCTCCCTCCAGTTCCACACGGCTCGATTGGTCGGGGGTGATATCTGCGTTCAGACGGACAGCCTGGTCGATCCGGATCGTCATCAACATGTCCAGTCCGCCGATGGGCAGAGGTGCTTCCCGCCGGTGCCGGCGGGTCAGCAGCGTATCGGAGAAATCGGTAAAGGTCACAAGGTCTGCTAAGCGGTCTTGAGCCGTGAGCGGGGATTCCTGCATCACGTAAGTGACATTTGTCCCGCCCAACAGTTGTAAATCTCCTCTCATGATCAAGGCGTTGAGCGGCCCCTTGACAGTCGAGTTGAGGTTGACAAGCAGCTTGCCGTACACCATGCTTTCCTTATTGCGTTTCACATTCAGCAGTTGCATGTCGTGGGCTGTCAGTTTCAAGTTTGCCGTCATCCGGGAAAGATTGTGAATGTCGATCGTTCCGTCGACTACGAACGGATTGGTCCCCGATGCATAGATGTTGTATTTGTCGAAACTGATCAGATTATTCTTGATCTTGATATCCTGCTTGTCGAAACGGAAGGAAGAACCGACTGCCGTGACATATACCGCCGAGCTGTCCATCCGCACATACCCGTTGACGGCAGGGGCCGAGGTGGTTCCGGTTATCGCCAGTTCCCCTTGCAAGGCTCCCGTCAGTTTGGCCATCTTGTCCGGAATGAACGGGTTTACCATCTCCAATGGCAAGGCGGTGATGTTCATATTTCCGTCCAGATAATCCGTTTTTCCCATTTTGTAATAGGCATTGATCGCCGCAACCTCGTTACGGTCGCGGAAAAGGTGCATGTCGACCTGATGCTCCTTGTCGCTAAGTGGCAGGTAAACAGTGTTGAACATCAGTTCACCTACCCGTCCCCCTTCATAGAACAGGCTGTCGATATGAGCGTCCGCCACAACCATGAAGCTGCTGTCCGAAGGGGCATACTGCAAGTCGGCGCTAAGCATTCCTCGCATGGAAGGGAGGTCCGGGAATCCCTTCGTGATCGCATCTAGGTCTATCTGGCTTAGCTCGGCATGGATTTCTTCCATTCCTTCTTCTCCGGCAAGCGAGTGAATCCAGAGCGAAGCATTGTTTTCACCGGTCAGCCGGACATCGGCGGCAATATCCTTTATGTTGCGGTACAGGATATAATTATCGGTATTCAATTTAAATGTACGGAAAGCCAGTATCGGGTCTTCCGGGAAAAGATGCAGGCGCAATCCCTCTTTTTCCTTGTCGACACGAGCCCCTAACCGGATACCGGTTTTACCTTGGCCGTCGGTATATTTCAGTTTGGCATCGACAAAAGTGTTGCGGAGCTTTCCCAGCAAGCTGGCGGTGAAAGGTTGTTGTTTCCTGTATTTTGTCTTGATGACTTTCGTGTCGTACAACAAGCCGAGCGAATCCTGCCGGACAATGAGGCAGATCGTGTCGATCCGTGTTGTGTCCTGCATCAGGTTGAAGAGATCGGCATCGAGGAAGAAACCCTTTTCCGGTGAAGTGTTGGCTTCGATATTCAGGTTGTCGAAGGTAATATAATATTGTTGCAGGATGTTGTAGATCGGATTATCCTTACCGGCTGTGATTTTCAGGTCCATATCCGGGAGGAGAGGACGGAAAGATGGAATGTCGATCATCGAATCGCGTTCTAGCTGTTGGGTGAGACCTTCGTTTATTTTCGTGAACTTATCGGTCATCGTCTCGATATCCGCATTTCCGGTCAGGACGATTCCAAAGTCTCCGGCGTGGAAAGAGACGCGGGTAGTGTCTTTATCGCTGTGAGCGTGTAAAGTCAATGTTTTCGGGTGGAACTTACCGGTCGGATTTATCAGTTCCCAGTTACCGAGGGTAACGTCCACTTGGTTATTCTTTTCCCATGTCTGTTTCCGCCTCTGCGAAAAGCTGAAAGGAGGTCGCCAGCGAATCGTTCATAAAGTGCATGCCGTATAGGTCCAGGTTTTGCACGTCGGCGATTAGCATCGCATTCACTTTCTTCTTGTGGAGGGTTGCATTGAGCGACATATCCATCTTCGCAAGCGGATAATGGCTGAGCAGGTCGAATTTCAACAAGTTCTTTTCCAGCGAACCGTCTAACCTTATGTCGGATACGGCGTATGCCCCATACTCGATATTCGTAATCTTCCCCTCTAATTTAGCCCAAGTGGAAACGTGGAACGGATCATACCCTTTCCCCTCAGCACGGAACGAGGCGGCCAGGTGGTAAAGGGAATCTTTGGGTAAGAAATTGGTTGGTTTCAGGCTGTCGATCTTCAGGTCAGCCAAGTAAGACGCTTGTACGGGGTTATAACGTGCAGTCAGTCCGACCTTGCCTTCGCCTTGCGTGAGCAAAAGGTCGGCGCGGTACTCTTGGTTTTGCAAAGTCGCTTCCCCTTTCAGTTTCATTACCGGAAGGTTATAGCGTGACCGTTCGGATTCCGGTAGCATGCTGAGCACAAAGTCAAGATTCCCGGTTTGGGCATTCAGCTGAAACTTACCCGAACGGCGGATACTGTCTGCCACGGCTCTCATTTCTCCTGTGATATTCAGATTGAAGATGCCAGGCAGTTCGCCTTTCAGCTGGCGCAGCCGTAAAGCAGCCAGGTTCCCTTCTATTCCGGCTGTCAGGCTGATTTCTTTTTGGGGATAGGCTTGTTTGAACTCCTTGGGAAGAGGACCGGCAAAGATAAATACATCTTCTTTTCCTACCGAGGCTGTCAGCAGGCTATGGAGCGTACCGCTCGGTGTATTGTCGAACGTATTCCAGGGAACGGTTGCCAGCAGGCGGATCTCTGAGTAAGGTGTTTTCAACAGAAGCCCCGGAACCTGTATCGTCGTGCTGTCACTGCTGATGTCTCCGGTCAGTGAACTGAGCGTCAAACCCGAGCGGTCATTAGCAGAAAATTTTTTGATCCGTGCACTGATGTCCCTGCCTCCGTACAAAAGCGAATCGATCCGGATATTCACATCGTTCAAGGCTATATGTGCCGGATCGAAACCCGGCGCCGGGTCACTATAGCTACCGTCGTAGCTCAGGGAAGAGCCGGACAGCAGAAACTGGGATGCACTGTAGCGTGCCGATCCGAGGTCGACTATCCCGTCGGTTAATCCAGCCTTGTTCGATATAAGTCGAAAGACGCAGCGAGTCGCCCGGTATCTGCATGGCAAACGCTACCCGATCCAGGTCGATTTGATCCAGCATCAATTTCCAGTTGACCGCCGTCGATGTCGTATCCTTGTTTGTTGTCGTGTCGTTCATCAGGAGAGTGATGGCTGTGTCCGAAAGGTCGATTTTGTTCAGCCGGGCGATCTCTTTTCCGAGATCTATACGATCTGCTTTAGCATAGAGCTTTCCTAAAGTACCTTTGATCTCCATTCCCTCGATCAGGTTGCCAGTATTGGCTTTCACGCCGCGCAGGTCGATCGCATCCACCAAGACTTCTTTTTTCAGCAGTGGCAGCGGACGGATGTTGACTTGGAAACTTTCGAGTGACAATAACGTGTCGGGAGGAGTTATGACTTTCACGTCCCGGATCGTCAGATTCAGCGGGAAGGAAAGACGTATCTGCCCGATCCTGATATTCATACCGGTTGTTTCACTGGCATATTCGGTGGCTAGCCGCACAGCGAAATTCTGGAAGGGAGGTATATATAAAAGAATTGAAATCAAGATGACCAATACCATCGGTATCAGGCATATGATCCCTATTCGCTTCATCCAACGTCTCATTTGTTCTTATTGTGTGTTTTCGTTATAATCATAACGGTTAAAGGACCTGTTTTGTTTGACATTCCATTAACAAAAATAGGGAATAAATTAAAAATAAAGAAGTAATATCCATAAAACGGTAATAATAACTGCTTGGAGCCGTTATATTAAGGCTGAACATAAAAGATTAAACGATGATTGGAATATCGGACCTGGAATACCTTTGTGCGGAAGTACGGCAAATAGCCCGTAAAGCCGGTGCATTTCTGCGTGATGAACGGCAAAAGTTCGATCGGGAGCGGGTGGAGGAAAAGAGTGCACACAATTATGTCTCGTATGTGGATAAAGAATCCGAACGGCGTCTGGTCGAACAACTTTCGACATTGCTTCCCGAAGCAGGGTTTATTGCCGAAGAGGGTTCGGGAAGCCTGACGGATGAGGAGTATTGTTGGGTGATCGATCCGCTCGACGGAACCTCCAACTATATCCATGATATGGCTCCTTACAGTGTCAGTATTGCCTTGCGGGATAGGGAAGAACTGTTGTTGGGTGTTGTATATGAGGTCTGTCGCAATGAATGTTTTTATGCTTGGAAAGGAAGTAAGGCTTATCTGGACGGTAAAGAAATACGGGTAACGGATGTGGCTGTTTTGGATAAGGCTTTTGTTGCGCTTGGTTTCCCCTATGATTCCGACCACTATCGTCCGGTCGCCCAAAAGCTGGTGGACCGTTTGTATGGTTATGCCGGGGGGACGAGGCTGTTGGGATCTGCTGCGGCCGAGCTCTGTTACGTCGCCTGTGGGCGATTCGATGCTCGGATAGAAGGACATCTCGGCCCGTGGGATGTTGCGGCAGGCGGCTTGATCCTGATGCAGGCGGGTGGCAGGCTGTCAGACTTTGCCGGTGGCGACACTTGGCCTTCTGCCGAGCAGGTGATGGCGAGTAACGGGGTGATACATGATAAGATCCTCCGCTTGTTGTAGTATTGTTTTTATCAATGCCGTTATTTCTTTTTCCAGTCCTTTTTGAGGGCTTTCTTTCGGATTAGGATGATTGGGATAAATATGATAGCTATCCAAAAGAGGCTGATCAACATAAGAGTTAGAGATGAAAGGTTCTCTGGCATCAATGCTTTGTCGGCCTGTTTATCGGGTATTGCTTCGGAATGTATCTTTTGGGCGGATAGATGAAAAAGTCCTATCTATTTTTAGGTATGAATGTAAAGGGCAGAATGATTTATTTGTCGGAAAGAATCGTGATGAGGAGCGATATTCCTGCTAACAAGCCCCTGAAACTAATCAATTCTGGTGAAAGAGGTTGTGCCGAAACAGTCTTGTTCCCGCACAACCTTTTTATTTAAATAGATACAGGCAGATTAGGAATGGATCAATCGTTTTCTATCACACGGATCATGTCGAAGTAGAATTCGCCGGCTACTTCTGCTCCCTTTTCTACAACTCCTGTCTTTGTATCGTAGATGTAGATGATGGCATTAGTGTCGACTTCAGTGTTCACACCGAAATAGGCTTTCTCGTTGAAGACGACAGAACGCTGTGAGAAACGGCCGCCACTGTAAGCGAGTTCTTTTCCTTCATAGCTCAAACGTGTCCTTTCGCCTGTAGCAAGATCGATGATAGAATAATAATGGCTGTAACTGTCAATTGCTGTACCAGCAGCATCGTTGCGTGCATAAGCTAGAGCTTTGCCGTTTCCCAAATACTGGATGGTGAGCAATTTACCGTCTGCATTCGGATATCCTTCGTAAGTGGCGTCGAAATCGATTTCACCATTGTTGATACGCAACAGGTGTCCTTGTTCCAAATCGTCCTTTTCGGTGATTGCGGCGAGGTAGAGGTTACCGCTTTCATCATACATTACGCAGTCTTGCATCAATTCGCCGTAGGCACTTCCCGCCATTTCTCGGGCAAGCGAGTTGCGCTTGTTGCTTTCTACCGCCAGAGTGACAGGATCGAGCACTGCTGTATAAAAAAAGCAGTAGTGGTTTTGCCGCTCTTTCCTGAAAGACCGTTCTTCCCGTAATAGAAATAGAACAGTTTTCCCGTTTTTTCATTATAGGTAAGGATGCCCGATGTGGTGAATTTCTTTTGTTTCTTCTCCTGTAACCTCTGATTCCGGTAGTAGGATGTCCAGTGTGCCTTCTGCTAGAATCGACATATTATCGGTGTTCAGCTTACTCCAGATGACCTTGCTTGCATCGCCGTTGGCAGCCATGACAACAAGCGTGTTGTTATCTATCCAGGCATGGGTGTAGGAGCGTACTTTGTATGTATTTGTCTTAAAGGGAGATGATGCACATTCTATTACTTTGTTATCTTTGATCTGATATTTTACGAAACGGTCGTTGCTTGAAGGGATCTGATAGTAATATTTCCCTTTCGAGATGCTTTCCATCGAGTAGTCTCCCCAATTCGGTTCCTTCACCTTTAACAGTGATAGTCCCCATATCGGCTGTCAGTTTATTGACGCTGTTGACAACCGTCGTGTTCTTGCTGCTCATGCCGCCATGTTTTCCTACGGTCAGAAACAGGTCGAAATGATACTTGCTTTCGTCGAAGGCAGGTGCATCGTTGGTTACAGTCACTTCACAAGTGGCAGTGAATCCACCGTCGTCTGTTTTTACCTTGATTGTAGTCGAACCTTCGGAAATTGCTGTTACAATGCCATTTTCTATTGTAGCGATATTCGTGTCCGAACTGCTCCAAGCGACAGTTGTAACAGCTGCATTTTCAGGAACGACAGTCGCAGTCAGTGTTCCTGTAGTTCCTGTTTTTAGTGTTAATGTGGTAGGAGTGATCGTGACACCGGTCACAGACACGTTTTTCAAATCATCGTCATCAGAACAAGCCGTGAAACCAACTGAGATCAGGGCTGTCATGAAGGTGAGTAATGCAAATTTGAACTTCTTCATTTTTTTCTTGTTTTTAAATATGAATGTTAATTGATAAATACTCTGAATTTTGCAAAGAATGCGCGTCCGGGTTTTTGCAGTTTATAGTTGTCATAAGCTGTTTCGTCGAGGAAATTAGAACATTCCAGTGAGATGTTGTAGCTGTCGTGTTTCCATGAATAGGTGATATTGGCATTGCAGATATGCTGTGAGGGTATACGGGCTTTGGTATCGCGGTTGCCATAGGCTTCCCACGTTAGGAAATACCAATGTACCCACTGGAATGTACAGCCTAAACGTAGCTTGTTGTCATGTAGTAGGAGGTTGTGGAACGTATAACTCGCCTCCGCGTTGCCGAATAGCCAGGGACGGTTGGGTACGTGGTTGTCGTATGTGGCGGATGGTTTGCCGTCTTCTTTGTATTTTTGTTGGTCACGGGCGTCTTGATAGCTGACGTTGGCCATGAGTTGTAATCGACCGTCCCAATCATAACGAATTTCCCCTTCTACGCCTTTGATATGGACGGCTGGATCATTGACAAACTGCATCATACCCTCTTTTTCAATGACGGAGGTTTGAATATAATTGTCCACATAACGTAGGAATCCGTTTGCCTCGTAATAGATAGTATGTCTGCCGGCAGGATGCCATGTGCCGAACAAGGCGAGATTGACGTTGTTGCTTTTTTCTGGTTTCAGCGCTACATTTGCATAAATGGTGGTTCCGTTGCCTAACAATTCACGGGCGATGGGCAAGCGTACGCTGTGTTCATAAGAAACCTTTACCGCTAATGGGTCGAAGAACATATAGCGCAGTCCGGTACCATATCCAAAGTAATTTTTGGTAGTAGAACCTTGCACTTTGTCCGATCCCGTCACGGTGGACTGGTCGGTCTGCCGGATATTCGGGTGATTCACATAATCTTTGGCAAAGAATATATTCTGCATTTTCCCATCAAAAAACGACTGGCTGTAGGTCAGTCCGATGATATGTTTGGTAACTGCATCGTTTGATGGTTCGAAGCTTTGGTCCAAATCATCATAGCGATCATTTCCGGTCCGGTTCATATGATAATTCAGGTTAAGACCGTGATGTCCGTCCAGTTGGTAATCCAAATTGACACGCACGATAGTCAGAGGGCGTTTGTAATGACGTATAGAAGGTTCATTACCTCTGATTTCGTTGCGTTGACTCACGATATAGCCTCCATCCCAATAATATTTCCGATAAGCTGTATCGATAGTAATGGAATGATCCCATGTATGTGACAAAGTTGCTTTCAATGTCATGCCTTCGGTCATGAAATTATATTTGTTATAACGAACCGATACGTTCCATGCATCCGAATTATGTTCAGCCATACCATAAACTTTGGTTTGTATGGATCCGGTCTGCAGTTCCTTGTCTGTTTTGGAGTAGGAAGCGGAAACGAAAAGTTCGTCAGCCCAAAACTTACCTGTGATTCCAGCTTCTATCTGTGCCAATAGCGAAAAATAGCCGTCATGGAAACGTTTTGGGTTGCCGTAGATGAATTGATCACCTGTCTCATTGCGCATCTGCACGTCTTTCATCCGGTAGTCGTTTTTCGAATAGCTGATACCGATGGCAGGACGCACGACCAATCCGGTGTGCCGTTCCATAAACTGTGCGTTCAGGTTGGCACGATGTGTATGGAAGGAACCGATGCTATAAGAAGCGTCCATGAAACTTTTCTTTTCTGCCTGGGTGATAATGTTGACAGCTCCGCCTAATGCATCCGTCCCCAATGAGGCTGGTACTACGCCTTTATAGATTTCCACTCGGTCAATCAGGTTGACGGGCAGATTGGCGAGCGTCACATAGCTTCCTTTGCTATCCAAGGGAACACCGTCTATGAAATAGCGGACGGAATTACCTGACAGCCCGTTGATCGAGAGGTCGAAATCGGAACCTACGCCTCCCTCTTCGCGTATTTTGACACCGCTTGTACGATTCACTAATTCATTCAGGCTATTAAGTGAATTAATGACAGGCTTAACGTCAAGAGCATTAACCGAAAGTGCGCTTTCTCTTACCTGTTGTGATTGTGTTTTCCCATACACCTCCACTGGACTTATGCTTACGGAACTTTCTTCCAGTTTGAAGTCGAGGGTTTTGTCGTGATGAAGGTCGAGTGAGGTTTTGATCGTTTGGTATCCTAAGGAGGAGACGACGAATGTGTGTTTGCCAGGGGATACTTGTAGGGAATAAAGCCCACTGTCATCTGTATAAGTGCCGGAGACCGTGTTTTCGACGGCGATCGTTACCAACGACAGGGGCGTACCTTGCTGATCGGTGACTTTCCCGGAGAGCGTAATTTTGTTTTGTGCCGTCAGACTTAGTTGCGACAGGCAGACAAGCAAAAGGAATACATGTACAAAGACTTTCATTTTAATCCTTGATATAGTGTTCATGACTTGCTTAAGGGAATACACACAAGGAGAAATGATATCTTTATGTAAGGGGATAAAGAATGACTTGACTCGATGTTTTGTAGCTTTATTTCCCGAAAGCTTTAAAACTATGTTTGTTTTGGCAGGTCTTCTGACTTGTTCCGTCTTTGAATGCCTTCCCATCCGGTGACGGACAGTGGCTTGTAGCGTATTCAAAGATTTGGAGAGGAACTTACAGCAGCGGGTCTGTTCAGGATTCGCACCTGATTCCCTTTTCATCACGCCTCCCGTAGCGGTTGGGAGCCGTGAAACCAAAACTGTGGCAAAGGTATGAAAAAAGTCTGTCTGTACAAAAACGGATTAAAAAACAAATTCATTATTTTTGGCGCCGGATTCGTTAGACTCCGTGAAAGAATAACAGAATGTGGAACGATTAAAAATGAAGTGACTATGTTGGAAAAAGGATTGAAACATATCAGCCGGACTGTCGTGCAGCCGGATAATTTTGCATTGACGATGGGATCGGGAGATTTGCCTGTATTGGCAACGCCGGCTTTGGTAGCATTGATGGAAAATGCGGCAATGTTGGCCGTAGCGGCTGAACTCCCCGAAGGGGCGACTACTGTCGGTGCTAAAATGGACATGACACATGTTCGTCCTTCCGGTGAAGGTGAGGAAGTGCATGCGGAAGCGACGCTGGTTGAGGTGGAAGGGCGAAAGTTGACCTTCTCGTTGGTTGCCAGGGATTCGGCAGATGTGATCGGCGAAGGCACGCATATCCGCTATATTGTCGACAGAGCGAAATTTTTGTTGAAACTGAAAGGCTAACCATCACTTCGATTGCTGCGAGAAAAGGAATATGAAGTTACCTATTTGTAGGTATTTACGGCCTGCTGAATAGTTATTTATGGTGATTTTATATTTCTTTTCCACCTTCTATCTTTGCCTCAATTTAAAATAATCAGATATAATCATAATTGCTAATTTGCATAGACAACGAAATTAAAATCGAAGAAGGCTTCTCGTGAGAGAGGCCTTTTTTATTTGAATGTATTCTACCGATAACTCGATCCTGAAAATGACTATATGTAGGTAGTATGGAGGTCTGTTTTACCTGTAAATAGGGATTGGATATTATCGTTAAATTTGCGAACTTTGTCACCTAAATGGCTGTTATGTCTATAGTTCTCGATAAATGGAAGGATTAAGGAAATATTTAAGGATTGCGCTCCCATTACTTTTCATATCGTATTTGGGATGCCTGATAGCTTTTACCCACGTTCATATAGTGAACGGGGTGACGATCGTCCACTCCCATCCCTATCAGAAAAATGACGACGGGACTCCCAAGAAAGAACATAACTACGCCGAGTTTCAGTTGCTGCACCAACTTTCGACTATTCAAATCAGCGGTGCTACTTTTGCACAAGTGCTGATTGCTGCGTTTCTTGCAACATTTTGTGTTTTATCCACCTGTCCGGTTTATCCGGATCACCTTCGTCCCGTCCTGGGGAAGGTTTCGCTTCGTGCGCCACCATTTGTCTTTTTTAATAATTAATGACGGTATGTCAAAAATCTACTTGTCCCTGCATCTTGCGGCGAGACCGTAAAAAGAACATGCCTTATCAACCAGATGTTTTTATGGCCGGCTTTTATGTGATCTCGCGTCTAACGTGGGAACAAGGCAGTTCTGTATACCTACCACTTCCTATATTATTAATTTTTAAAAGACATCTCAATGAACAAAATTTATATACTTTTCCTATGCCTTTGCTATGCCGTTTCGGCAATAATGGCAAACACCTATAAAAATGATAAAGAAGTGACGAGCCCTACGGATGCCAATATTTTTGGGCATGTCGTGGATAAGGCGACCGGTGAACATTTGCCGGGAATAACGATCATCCTGAAAGGAACGACGATCGGTTCCGTGACCGATGACTCCGGGCATTATATGTTAAAAAATCTCCCCGAAGGAGAGTTTACGATCGAAGTCTCTTTTGTCGGCTTCAAGACAGTTACGAAAAAAGTAACGACCGGAAAAGGGAAGACGCAGGAACTGAATTTCGAGCTTGAAGAAGATTTGATATCGCTCGAAGGAGTGGTCGTCTCTGCCAACCGCAACGAGACGAAACGCCGTCTGGCGCCTACCCTGGTGAAGGTACTCAGCCCGACCGTGTTCGAAAAGACCAACTCCACGACATTAGCACAAGGGCTGGTTTTCCAACCGGGCGTCCGGGTCGAAAACGATTGCCAGAACTGTGGTTACTCGCAAGTCCGCATCAACGGTATGGAAGGAAAATATACACAGATATTGATTGATTCCCGTCCTATCTTCTCCGCATTGGCTGGCGTGTACGGATTGGAACAAATTCCGGCCAATATGATCGAACGGGTCGAAGTGATACGGGGCGGAGGATCTGCTTTGTTCGGTTCGTCGGCTATCGCCGGAACAATCAATATCATAACGAAAGAGCCCATTCGCAATTCCGGTTCCTTTGGACATACGATTTCTAATCTGGACGGATCTGGAGCGTATGATAACAATACGACCCTCAACCTCTCGTGGGTATCTTCTGACAATAAGATGGGAGCTTATATCTATGGGCAAAACCGCTATCGTTCGGCCTGGGATTCGAATGGAGACGGCTTTTCAGAGCTTCCAAAGCTGAAAAATCAGACGATTGGTTTCAACGGCTTCTATAAGACCAGTGCCTACTCCAAATTGAATATTGAATACCATCATATGGAAGAATATCGTAGAGGCGGTAGTGGAATGAAACTTCCGCCGCATATCGCCGAAGACCCCGAGCTCAACGGAACAGGTGAGGCCGGGCTTGTCGAACAGTTACAACATTCGATTAATACGGGAAGCCTGAAGTTTAATCTTTTCACTCCGAACCAGAAACATAACCTCAGCTTCTATGCGTCCGGACAGCATATCCACCGTGACAGTTATTACAGCGCATATGGCCGGACGACGGATTTCACAGGAGTGATGGGAGCGCAGTATATCTACAGTTTTGACAAATGCCTCTTCATGCCTGCCGATCTGACGGGAGGTATCGAGTTCAGTCACGACGATCTGGACGATCGTGCCACCGACAAGCAGAAGTACCGGGAAGCGGCCCTGGCGGAAGATCCGACGGCTACCGGACAGCATTTGCAGGAACTGATCGAAAAATATACGCCGGCATCCTTGCATCAGATCATAAACGTATGGAGTGCCTATGCACAGAACGAGTGGAAAAATGATAAATGGAGCTTCCTTATCGGTGGGCGTGTCGATAAAAACAGCATTATGGATAAGGCTGTTTTCAGTCCACGTGCCAATGTGCGCTATAATCCGACAGCCGACGTCAATCTCCGGTTGAGCTATGCCGAAGGTTTCCGTGCCCCGCAGGCCTTTGACGAAGATTTGCATATCAGTAATGTCGGAGGTGCGCGCGTCTCGATCGTGCGGGATCCGAATCTGTATGAGTCGTTAGTAGCAGCTTTCAGTAAAAAGCAACAGCACAACATCAATATGTAGCCACCATCCCCTTACCCCACGATGCGACTTGAGGTAATACGCAGATTCTAACCGGAAAGAAAGGATTCTTATCCGAATTCTGTTTTGAAAGGTCTTGCATAAGCCCGGTTTTCAGTATAGATATTCAGCACGTATTGCCTTGCTGTCATGATCCACTTGGCAGGTACGGAGATGAAGCTGAAGACAAAAGCCTTTATGCGACTCGTTTCCTTGAGCCCGAAAGCCTTGGTGTCAAGCTTGCTAATGATGGTCTTATAGAAATTGTGTATCAATGCCGTAAGCAGAAGGAATACGGTGTTCTCTGACATGAATGACTTGGGGAGCCTGTTCCAGCCGAATCCGTTGTTCATATCATCGAATATACGCTCTTTGCCCCCACGCTTGTTGTAAAATTCGACGATGTCTCTTGTTGATGAGTCATAATCGTTGGTAAGAATGCATCTGTAGGTGTATTCACCTTCCCACAAGTCAAGCTCTCCATCCATGCGCTTTTGTCTCTGAATGACAAGACGATAGCACTTGCCTTCCCATTTCTCAACAAGAATGGAATTGAGTTCAAACTGGATGCCGTTGATTTCCTCCGTCTTCCATCCCCTCAGTGAAAACAAGTCATCGTAGAGCGAACTGCATCTGTTGGCGCGGATGTAGAAGTGCGTGCAATGCTTCTCTATCTCACTGACAATTTCCTTCGAGCACGAACCACAGTCGGCTCTGAAGCGATTCACACGGATGCTGTTGGCTTCCAGTAGGGCAAAGAATCTCTTGTGGGTCTCAGCCTGATAAAAGCGCACATTTGTGTTGCCATCGCTGTTCTCGACATAGACAATCATGTCACCGATGACATATACGCCAGGTCTGTAGCCGAGGAACTTCTTGTATGTCGGTTTTGCATCATACTTCTCTGTTTCAAGGAACTGATGGTCGAAATCAACATCGTAGGTTTCCACCTCATTCAGTTCACCAGTGGAAACCAAGGCTTTTATAAGCAAGGCGTTGAGCTTGTCTGCCGTATTGAAATCATAGGTCTTGCCCTTATCGGAAGTATATGAGATGTTTTCCTGTGTCAGTTCCTTGATGGCTCTGAGGATGGTATCAGAGCTGCATGTGCGCAAGGTCGGATGATACGAGAGATGACGCATCAGATGCGATGTTACATCCTCCACGCACGCATGAACCGCCACAGAAGTATACGCTCATCAGAGAACGAATAATTTCGCTGTACTGGTATCCGATGATACTGCGGCATCTCTGACCAAGTGTCTGGTCGATAATAGGTGAAAGCATGGAGTCAAATTGCTCCATGATTGAAAAAATTCCTCCAAAAGGTGTGAGTTTTTCAGATTTTATTTGTACCTTTGCCATGTCTTGTTACGATTTACGCTTGTTTTGATTTGCAACACTAAGATAAGTGAAAAATCTGACATGGCAAAATCCTGAGCAACTTTTTTGTTGCTCAGGAACTTATAAATAAAGTTAAAGCCTATGAGAAAACATACAAAGTGAAGTTTAATTGAAACCAAGTATTTGGTAATATGAATCATGTGATTTTTTAATAATTTATGCTATCATGAAATATCAAAAATTAAAAAGAAATTTGTACACAGCATGCGTAGTCGCAAATTTATTTTTGATTCCTAGTCCTGTACTTTGGGCTGAACAATCATATGCGCAGTCTACGCGTTTGTCATTGGAATTATCCAACGCAACGATCAGTGATGTTTTTGCATCTGTTGAGAAAAATAGTGAATATCGTTTCTTTTATTCTGACGCAGTTCGTGCGGAATTATACCGGAATGTCGATGTGAATATTAAGAATAAAACCATTGACCGAATCTTATCGGAAGTTTTGGATGGTACGAATCTGACGTATTTCCTTAACGACAGGCAGGTGATGATTATCAGGAAAGAGGAAAAACGCAGCAAGAGAAAAAATATCAATCAACGGAACTGTCAGAGATGCCCAACAGGAACCTTTGCCCGGAGTCAACGTATTGGTCAAAGGTACGACTATCGGTACGACTACGGATATCGATGGAAATTATTTTATCAGCGTTCCCGATAAGAATGCAGTGCTAGTCTTCAGTTATATCGGCTTTGAATCGCAAGAAGTGAAGGTTGGTGGACAAATCAATATCAATGTCAATATGTCAGAAGAGTCTAATAGCCTTGATGAAGTGGTGGTTGTCGGCTATGGCTCTCAGAAAAGAGCTTCTGTAGTCGGTTCTATCACGGCGATAGAGCCTGCTCAGTTACAACAAGGGACTACCCGTGCCGTGTCTAACAATCTGGCAGGACAATTGGCTGGTGTGATTGCCGTACAACGTAATGGTGAACCGGGATCTGATGGTTCGGATTTTTGGATTCGCGGTATCTCTTCTTTTAAGGGGACTGGTGTTTCGCCATTGGTGTTGGTCGATGGGATTGAGCGTACGCTGGATGACTTGTCGGCTGCCGAAATCGAATCGTTTTCCGTACTAAAGGATGCAGCGGCTAGTGCTGTATATGGCGTACGAGGTGCAAACGGTGTCATCCTTGTGAAAACGAAGAGGGTCAATTGGGGAAACCGAAAGTCAATTTCCATTTGGAACAAGGTTTTACCAAGCCGACACAGTTGCCTGATTATATCGGTTCGGTAGATTATCTTTCCTTGATGGATGAATTGTATATGGATGCCGGTAATCCGAATCCGCTTTATGGAGAGGAAATGATCAACAACTACCGTAATAATGTAGATCCGGAGTTATATCCGAATGTCAATTGGTTGGATGCCGTATCGAAAGACATGGCTTCCAATACGCGTGGAGATTTGACTATTACCGGTGGTAGCGATATCCTTCGTTATGCGTTGGTCGCATCGTATTATGGTGAACGAGGCATCTTTGTTCGGGATGAAAGTAAGGATTGGGATTCGTCTACACGCTTGAACAAATATAATATTCGTTCGAATGTGGATATCAATGTGACGAAGACGACTGTTGTGGGCATTAGTATCGGTGGTTACCTGCAAGAACAGAACGGTATGGCTGTCAGTGGACAGGATGTCTGGAATCATGCATTTGAAACGCCTCCATTCGTTCATCCGATCCAATATTCAGAGGGACGTGATGTACGTGTCCGGGAACGAACTAATCCATGGGCGGAAGCAACGCAACATGGTTATCAGACAACATCCAGCTCCAAAGTTGAATCATTGTTCTCGGTTGAACAAGATCTGAAATTTATTACTCCCGGTTTGAAATTCAAAGGTCTGTTTTCTTTTGACCGCTATTCGAAGTCGTGGGTGAAACGGCATCGCACACCAACCTACTACAATCCGGCTACGGGCCGTGATGAGGAGGGTAACTTACTGCTGAGTGTCGGAACGGACGGGCAGGAGTTCCTCGATACGGAAAACAAAGGCGAATGGGGTAATAAGGCTACTTACTTGAAGGAAATATCACGTACGATCGTACGTTTGATGGGAAACATGCCGTCAACGCCATGTTTCTTTATAACCAACGCGACTATCAGGACGGCAATGTCGTCCCTTTCCGCCGCATGGGTATCGCCGGACGTGCTTCCTATACGTATGACAATCGCTACATTGCCGAATTTAACTTTGGATATAACGGCTCCGAAAACTTCACGAAAGGGAACCGCTTTGGTTTCTTCCCTCTGTGGCTGTCGGCTATATGCTCTCAGAGGAAAAATTCATGGAGAAATACAAAGATACTTTTTCTAAGATCAAATTCCGTGCTTCTTGGGGGTTGACCGGTAATGACCAGTTGGATGGCCGTCGTTTTGCCTTTTTGCCGACCATTGATACGGATGGCAGTTATAAATGGGGCGTCAACACCGATTATAACCGTGCTTCCCGTTTTGAAGGAGACTTTGGGGTGAAGGCTCTGCCTTGGGAAACGGTTGAGAAACTGAATGTCGGAACCGAAATAGGTTTATGGAATACCTTGGATTTGCAAGTGGATTGGTTTAAAGAGCAGCGTCGGGACATCTTTATGCAGCGTAACAACATTCCGTCGGCAGCCGGATTCCGCAAAACGCCGTGGGCAAACTATGGTAAGGTGGATAATATCGGTGTGGATTTGTCGCTGACTTACAACCAACAGATTACAAAAGATTTACATATCGGTTTTAGAGGTACGTTTACATATGCTCACAATACGATTGTCGAAATGGATGAAGCGCTCGGTGTTATGGGAACGAACCGCCAACGGACGGGACATTCTGTGAACGAACTGTTCGGGTTAGTGGCAGACGGGCTCTTTACGGAAGATGATTTTGTTACTAATGATAAAGGGGATCTGGTGTTGAAAGAAGGTATTCCGTCGCATACGTTTAACAGTGTGCGTCCCGGTGATATTAAATATGTGGATATTGATGGTGACGGATCGATCACAAATAAGGATGAGGTTGCCATGGGAGGAACGGTCAATCCGGAAATTGTTTATGGTTTCGGGGCGACAGCCCGTTACAAGCAGGTCGATTTCAATGTCTTTTTCCAAGGAAACGGTAAGACTCATCGTTTCATCGGTGGTGTGGCTTCGAACTTCTTGCCCGGATCTTCACAAGGGACATTGGGTAATGTCATGACTAATTACAACGACCGCTGGACTCCGGAAAACCCGAGTGAAGATGTTTTCTATCCGCGCTTAAGCTATGGGGTGAATACGAACAACAGCCAGAATTCGACTTGGTGGCTGCGTAATATGAGCATGTTGCGTATGAAGGATATAGAAGTCGGATATACGTTGCCCAAACGTTGGATGAGTCGGATCGGATTGGAAAATATCCGCCTGTATGCTAAAGGGTCAAACTTATTGACATTCTCGGCTTTTGATCTCTGGGACCCGGAACTTGATACGCAGAACGGTGCGAAATACCCGATTATGAAATCTGTCTCATTCGGTATTGATGTTAATTTCTAATTTGAGTTTAAGTTTATAAAAATAGAATCATGAAACTGTTTAAATACATAACGATAGCTTTTTCAAGTCTTTTTTATGTGTGGTTGTTCGGACTATTTGGATAATGCTCCGGATGATACATTGACAATGGAAATGGTCTTCAATGATAGAACTCGTACAGAGGATTGGTTATCAGGTGTATATAATCGTATTCCAGATAATTATTGGGATTTGTTGAAAGTTTGGGGTATGACTCGATGGGGGATGATTTGGATCCGTCGCAGCGTTGGTATCAATGGTGGGGAATTCACTGAACTTCATCATCGGACAGTGGTTTACTAGTTCGACCTGGGATGCTGCCATTTGGAGTGCGAACCCGATTCGTATTCGTTCGGCTTATCTTTTCATTGAAAATGCTCACGCTTTGCCGGATCAGGGGTGAGTGAGGCTAACATCGAACGGATGAAGGATGAATGTCGTTTTTGATTGCCTATTATTATTGGCAAATGATTGAAGCTTATGGAAGTGTTCCTTTTTTCGATGGACTGGCAGATGTGAATGATCCGAATTTGATGCGTGGACAAATGCCTTTCGATGAAATGGTAGATTGGATTGATGCACAGTTGGTTGACCTTTCCAAGAAACTTCCGGCTTCTTACTTGAATGAATCTACACAATTTTATGGCCGTGCCACTTCCATCATGTGTTTGGCGGTTCGTGCCCGTATGTTGTTGTTTGCTGCAAGTCCGTTGGTAAATGGGAACGAATGGTATGCAGGTTTCAAAAATTATGATGGTAAATTCCGGTTCAGCCAAACTTACGATCCTGCAAAATGGAAACGTGCCGCTGATGCTAACCGGGAGTTGATCGAAGCAGCACATGCTGCCGGTCATGATTTGGTACGTGAATATAATGCCGATGGCAGTATTGATCCTTTCATGTCTTGTTATAATGTGTTTTTCCTGCGCGGCGATCAGAATCCGGAAGCTCTGTTCATCCGTTCCGATTGTGATTTCAGCGAGTTTGAAAAACATGCTACTCCGCGTGGAGCTTCCGGTAACGGCGGTTTGGGCGTCTATCAGACATTGGTCGATGCCTTCGCCATGAAGGATGGTTCCCTTCCGATTACCGGTTATGATGGCAATTATGGAAAACCGATTATCAACAAGGAATCCGGCTATACGGAACGCGGTTTTTCTGCGCAAAAGGATATCCGTAAAACTAAGTACAATCTTTACCGTAATTGTCCGGGAGCTACAGTCGACTCGGTTGGTGCAGATGGTTGCACCTATAATCAAGTGGCTGCCTCCGGCACTTACAATATGTATGTCGGTCGTGAACCTCGTTTCTATTTGACGGTGATGTGGAATCGTCAGTGGTATCATCAGGCAGAACGTGAAGTACAAATGATGTCGAACGAACAAGACGGCGGCCCTACGCATGACGCTCCGCAAAACGGTTATCTGAACCGTAAGAAAGTCTCATTGATCAAAACCAGCGTAACGGTATACACCCGTATCGTCCGGGCATCCTTTACCGTTTGGGCGAGGCTTATCTGAATTATGCCGAGGCCTTGAATGAGTGCGATCCGGGTAATCCTGACATCTTGAAGTATCTGAACTTGATTCGTGAACGTGCCGGTATGCCGCAGTATGGAACCGGAAAGGATAGTAATGGCTTTGATAAAATTCCATTGAACGGCCAGGATGAGGTGCGCGAAGCGATCTATCATGAACGTCGCGTAGAACTTTGCTGTGAAAACGGATTGCGTTATTTAGACCTCCGTCGTTGGAAGAAAGCGGAAGAAGTGTTGAATCAACCTATGTATGGTATGAATTTCAGTGGAACGAAGCTGTCGGATGATCCAAATGATGCTGCTGCATTCTTCAAGCGCACGCAATATATCAAACGTGTCTACGAGCGTAAATTCTATTGGTATCCGATCTATCAAGATCAAATAGATAAAGACCCGACACATGTTCAGGCTCCGTTCTGGGACAAGTGAGAATGTACAAAAAGTTATTCGTAATGCTAAAGAGGGGCAAAACTGCCCCTCTTTATTGTTTATCTCAGGAACATCAGTAGAAACAATAGTTCAATTTTTCCTTGTTGCATACGTTCTATGGCACGGTAGATCATTTTTCGCACACTTTTGGGTGTGATATTGAGTATTTCGGAAATTTCTTGTATGGAGAGTGCTTTGATAAAGCGCAAATATATGACTTCCCGCTGCTTGTTTGTCAATAAATTCAATAGGCTTTCAACCTCTTTCTCATAGTTTCTTCTTTCTTCTTCATCTTCCATTAAAGCTTCGGCATCAACTTCTATTTTGAAATCATATTCGACTTCTTCATCTAAGCTAAGCCAGTTCGCCTGTTTACGTAAAGATGTTATTATCTTGTTCTTGAGAGCACTAAACAGATAGGATTTCGGAGAACCGAGAATTTCTATTTTATCAGCCGATTCAAACAAATGCAAAAAGAGATCATGTATTGCATCTAATACAAAATCTTTTTCCACTCCGAAGGCTATTCCATAGGCGAACAACTCATCTATATAGTTCTCTATACCATTTATCAATTTCTGATTTGATATTTGACATTTCGTATTGGTACAGTGAAATTCAAAACCGCAAAAATATAGAATCTCATTCGAATAGGCAATGAAATATCAAGGCTACGCACCAAAATTGTAATTGCCTTAGTTGTTCAAGAGGGTGACCGTATCACAATTTTCTAAGGTTATGATCTCTATACGGAGTTTTCACAAATCCTCTATCACTCTATCACTACGAAGGTTATAGTTATTGATATTCAATCGTCAGAGGCAGTGATACAGGGTGTTTTCCTTTATCACTCCTCTATCACTTCTGATACAGGGTGTTTTTATCATGTAATTGAAAACCAGTGTATTGCCTTCTTTTGCTTTTGAAAAAGCATATAAAATAATCGAATAAACAAATGTAAAAACGAATATAATAGGTATTAAATTGGCAAAATACGGTTCTTCATTCCACAAAAGCCCTCTCTTTTTTTAGCAGAAGCAAGCAGATAATTCCGTAAACACCCCCATGTTACCATCCTTTACATCCGGGTGTAGAGAGCTGGTACATTCGGGTGTAAGAGGGAGGCAACATGGGGGTGTCCGGCAACAAAAGTACCGTGCCGGACAATGAAAACCTCCCGGTTTTACCTATTTTTATAGCCGTTTTTAGAGAAAAAGGCTCTGTTTTTTGGGGTATATTTCATGCGATTTCCGGGTGTTGGTGCGGTTGCCCTGGTTGTTCAAACCTGTTTGAGAGGATTTCCGGCTTTTTTCCTATCTTTGCCGCCAATTAAGCAGTATCTGGAAAATTACGAAATTTTCCGCCATGAATGCATGCTTCGCCTAAAGAATTAAATCTCTTATTAATATAGTAATTAAGCAAAAAATGAAACGTATAGTTTTTTTTGGATTATGTACGCGTGTTCGCATGTTTCCTTGTTATGGTCGTCCACGCCAGTGAAAACTTTTACGGTGCCCCCGGTTCGACGGACATGGTGGGACCGCAAGCCTTTCTGGCAAATGAGTCAGACCGGCTATGGGTGTCCATATACGATGGGTTTTCGCGTATGGCCGTGCCGTTGTTTATAATAGTCTCCGCTTTTCTTCTTGCGCCGATGAAGGAAGGGCAGACCATGTGGCAGTTCTATCGTCGGCGTTGTATCCGCATCTTACCACCGTTTTTCATATTCATGATACTCTACAGTACTCTGCCGATGTTGTGGGGACAGATTGATGGAGCGACCTCGATCAAGGATCTGTCGCGGATATTTCTGAACTTCCCGACGCTGGCCGGGCATCTATGGTTTATGTATCCCTTGATCAGCATTTACCTGTTTATTCCTATCATCTCGCCCTGGTTGAGCAGAGTGACGGTCAAAGAAGAACGTTTCTTTATCGGGTTGTTTCTCTTGTCGACCTGTATGCCATATCTGAACCGTTGGTTCGGAGAAGTGTGGGGACAGTGCTTTTGGAACGAATACCATATGCTGTGGTATTTCTCCGGTTACTTAGGCTATCTTGTGCTCGCACATTATATACATGTCCATCTGACCTGGAACCGTTCCAAACGTTTTATTATCGGAATTGTTTCGATGCTCATTGGTGCAGCTATTACCATATATTCGTTCTATGTTCAGGCCGTTCCCGGAGAAATACTCCCCACGCCCGTGCTGGAAATAGGGTGGGCTTTCTGCACCATCAACTGTGTGTTGCTTACGGCCGGCACGTTCCTGATGTTCAGTTGTATTGAACTTCCCGAAACTCCGCGCTTCGTATTGGAACTCTCTAAACTCAGCTATGGGATGTATCTGATGCATATCTTTTGGCTCGGTCTGTGGGTGGCGGTGTTCAAGTCCGTCTTGCCGTTACCGACTGTTGCCGCCATTCCTGCGATTGCGACATGCACGTTCATTTGCTGCTTCGTGACAACCAAGGTTATTTCGCTCATTCCGGGCGGCAAATGGATCGTCGGGTAGAATATATTCGTTTGTTACTTTCGATTTTCACTTTGTAAGGGGTAAAAAGATCGTTATCCCTTCATTTATTCTAAAATATTCAAAATCAGCGACAGCAATTCTGTAATCAGTGGCAGTGATTATATAATTGCTGTCGCTGATTTTGTAATTGCTGCCATTGATTACAGAATATTTCGTGTGTCCGTACCGAATTTTGGCGGTCGAAATAGAGCGTATCAGAAAAAAGTTTACATTTGCCACCGAATCGGTTCTGTATTTCCCGTTCGGGAATATGGATTAAAAGGGAATCGGGTGTAAATCCCGGACAGTCCCGCTGCTGTGAAGCTCCGTTTTAACATCTTGGAACTACTTTCGCCACTGACTTGTTATAATTAAGTCGGGAAGGCTTCAGGATGGGAGTCAGTCAGAAGACCTGCCGTTCATTATAAGGTTCATATCCTCGTGGGTTAGGCTATGGATGCGAAACATAAATACAATAAATATGATAAGAAAAGTTCTGATTGCGAATCGGGGCGAGATAGCTGTGAGGGTTATGCGCTCCTGTCGCGAAATGGGGATACGGTCGGTGGCTGTTTTTTCGGAAGCAGATCGGACGGCACGTCATGTCCTTTATGCCGACGATGCGGTCTTGATAGGACCGGCAGCATCAAAAGATAGTTACCTGAATATCGAAAAGATCATCCGGGCAGCCAAGCAACACAAGGTGGATGCGATTCATCCCGGATATGGTTTCCTGTCCGAGAATGCGGATTTTGCCCGCCGGTGCAAAGAAGAAGGAATCGTCTTTATCGGCCCGTCGGCAGAAACGATGGAGGCGATGGGAGATAAAATATCCGCCCGCAAGCGGATGATAGACGCCGGCGTGCCGGTCGTTCCTGGCACGCAGCAGCCTTTGCAGGATGTTGGAGAAGCATGCCGGGTCTGCCGGGAGATCGGTTTCCGGTCATGCTGAAAGCCTCGATGGGAGGCGGTGGAAAGGGAATGCGTCTGATCCATAAGGAAGAAGAGGTGGAAGAGGCTTACAACGCCGCTCGCTCGGAGTCGCTCTCTTCTTTTGGTGACGATACAGTTTATCTGGAAAAGTACGTGGAGGGACCACATCATATCGAGTTCCAGATTTTAGGCGACAATTACGGGAATGTGGTCCATCTCTGCGAACGCGAATGCTCTGTGCAACGCCGTAACCAGAAAATTGTCGAGGAAAGTCCGTCGCCGTTCATTACGCCGGAACGGCGGAAAGAGATGGGCGAGAAGGCGGTTGCGGCTGCTAAGGCCGTCGACTAATCCGGTGCCGGGACGATCGAGTTCCTGGTCGATAAACACCGTAATTTTTATTTTCTCGAAATGAACACCCGTTTGCAGGTGGAGCATCCGATTACCGAAGAGGTGTTGGGGCTCGACTTGGTAAAGGAGCAGCTTCGTATTGCCGACAACGAACCGTTGCATATCCGGCAGGAAGATATCTCCCAGCGTGGGCATGCTATCGAATGCCGGATCTGTGCCGAAGATACCGCCAACAATTTCATGCCATCTCCCGGCATTATCCGCCAGCTGACCGAACCGAACGGGATCGGAGTGCGAATCGACAGCTATGTCTATGAAGGTTATGAGATTCCGGTCTATTATGACCCGATGATCGGCAAGCTGATCGTGTGGGCTACCAGCCGCGAGTATGCGATCGAACGAATGAGGCGTGTCTTGCACGAATACAAGATTACCGGGCTGAAGACGAATATCAGCTATCTCAGGCGGATCATGGATATACCTGATTTTGTGCATGGAACCTACGATACATCGTTTATCGGAAAGCATGGCGAGGAGCTGCAACATCCGGTGAACCCCGTAGACGAGCATGAATCGGAAAATATCGCCATGATCGCTGCTTATATGGATTACCTGATGAACCTGGAGGAGAACGTATCGGGCTCTTCGGTGGACAACCGTCCGATCAGCCGTTGGCGTGAGTTCGGGTTGCAGAAAGGTGTGTTAAGGATTTGAAAAATTGTTTATAATGGAAATACATATTGGAAACCGGGTGGCTGATGTGGAGCTGCTTGGAAAGGATGGAAACAAGGTGCGGCTCGACATAGACGGACAGCCCTACGAGGTGGATATCGTGATGGCTGAGAACGGGGCTTGTTCGATCTTGCATGACGGACATTCTTACAATGCCGAGCTGATCCGTTCGGGAGGAGGAAAGAACTATCAGGTCAACACGCTTTTCTCCTCTTATTCGGTCGACATAATCGATTCGCAGGCCAAATATCTACGTATGCGCAAGAACAGCGAAGAAAAGCAGGGCGACAAGGTTGTATCGCCGATGCCCGGAAAGGTCATGAAGATTCCTGTGAACGAAGGGAGACCTTCTGTCTGCCGGGGATATCGTGGTGGTGCTCGAAGCCATGAAGATGCAGAGCAACTATAAGGTCAGCTCTGATTGTCGGGTACGTGAAATCCTGGTGAAGGAAGGAAACACGGTAAACGTGAATCAGGTGTTGATGACATTGGAAGTAATTAATCAGGAAGAAAATGCAGAAAGAAGAGATATATAAGAAGTTTGAAGAACTAGATAAAGTAGCTGCTCTGGGTGGCGGCGTAGTTCGTATCGATAAGCAACATGAGGCGGGGCGTATGACAGCCCGTGAACGTATTGATATGTTGCTGGATAAAGGTACGTTTGTTGAACTGGATAAGTTCGTGACGCATCGATGCACGAATTTCGGCATGGAGAAAAACAAGATTCCGGGAGACGGTGTCGTTTCTGGATATGGTAAGATCGAAGGTCGTCAGGTCTTTGTCTACGCCTACGATTTTACAGCTTACGGAGGAACGCTCAGTTCGACCAATGCCGCCAAGATCGTAAAGGTTCAGACGCTAGCTCTGAAAAATGGTGCGCCTGTGATCGCATTGAACGATTCGGGAGGTGCGCGTATCCAGGAAGGAGTCGGTAGCCTGGCAGGTTATGCGTCGATCTTCTATCAAAATACGATGGCCTCTGGGGTGGTTCCCCAGATTTCGGCTATCCTCGGTCCTTGTGCCGGTGGAGCTTGTTACTCGCCGGCACTGACCGATTTCATTTTTATGGTGAAAGAGAAGAGCCATATGTTCATAACCGGACCGGATGTCGTGAAGGCCGTTACGCATGAGACGGTGGAGAAAGAGGAATTGGGAGGCGCCTATGTGCATAGCAGTAAAAGTGGCGTGACGCATTTCGTGTGTGATACGGAGGAGGAAACGTTGATGAGTATCCGCGAGCTGCTGAGCTTCCTGCCGTCAAACAATATGGAGGATGCGCCGTCTCTCCCGTGTTCTGACGATATCCGTCGTGAAACGGAAACGTTACAGACGGTGATTCCCGATGATCCGAACGTGCCGTATGATATGAAGGACGTGATCGAGCCGGTGGTCGACAATCATTATTTTTTCGAAGTGATGTCTCATTTTGCAAAGAATGTGGTGGTCGGCTTTGCCCGTCTGGGTGGCCAGTCGGTTGGTATTGTGGCGAATCAGCCGGCTTTCCTAGCTGGTGTGCTGGATATCGATGCCTCGGACAAGGCGGCTCGTTTCATCCGTTTTTGCGATTGCTTCAATATCCCGCTGGTGACGTTTGAGGACGTACCCGGCTTTTTACCCGGCTGTCAGCAGGAGCATGACGGGATTATCCGCCACGGGGCGAAGATCGTTTACGCTTATGCCGAGGCGACAGTTCCCAAAATTACGTTGATTACGCGTAAAGCTTACGGCGGCGCTTATATCGTGATGTCGAGCAAACCGATCGGCGCCGACATCAACTTGGCTTACCCGATGGCGGAAATCGCAGTGATGGGAGCCGAAGGGGCTGTCAATATCCTGTACCGGAAAGCGGAAGGAGAAGAAAAAGCACAGGCTATGAAGGCATACAATGAACAGTTCTCGAATCCTTATCGAGCAGCCGAATTAGGATTTATCGATGAGATCATCATGCCCCGTCAGACACGTTACAAGCTGATACAGGCGCTTGAAATGGCAAAAAATAAGAGCCAGAGCAATCCGCCAAAGAAACATGGCAATATGCCTTTGTAAATCAAGGATGTCGATTTGAAAATTATAAATAACTAACATGGTGAACAAAAGAATCATTCGACAGAATCAATAGAATTGATTAGAGGAAGGCTTGCTTGTGAAAGTCAGCCTTCTTACTTTTGTGCCCGCATTTAATAGAGAAAAGACAAAAAGGATGGAAAAAGAGACTTTGACAGACCGGGAGGTTTTGTTGTTACGGAGAAAACTGGACTTATTACTCCGTACGGGAAAATTGCTGATGGAGAGTGCCGCGGATACGAACCGCATCGAACGGAACATGAAGCGTGTGGCTGCTTTTATGGGGATTCCTGAAGAAAAGCTTCATCTGGATATCAGATGGACGATGATTATGGTGAATGTGAGCGACGAGACACATTCCTTTTCAAAATTTCAGAAGTGTGAGAAGCATGGTATCAATATGACGACCATTACGGAGGTCAGCCATCTGTCATGGAAGGCGATTGAACAAGACTATTCGTTGGACCAGTATGAGGAAGAGCTTGAGCGGATTGCGCGTAAACCTCGTAACTATATGCCTTACCTGGTGGCAATCGGTGCAGGGTTTGCCTGTGGCGGTTTCTGTAAGTTGTTCGGCTGTGACTGGATCGCGTTTTTGTTCGCTTCTATTTGTGCATTTGTCGGATTCCGTGTCCGAGCGCGTTGTATCGAGTTCGGGATAAATGTGTATATGAGTATTGCGATTGCGGCGTTTGTGGCGACTTGTCTGGCGTATGCTTCTTCTTTTTTCGGGGCTGTCATCCACGCCTTACCATCCGTTGCTGGCTTGTGCTCTGTTTATCGTGCCGGGAGTACCGTTAATCAATTTTGTGGATGACATGATTGACAATCATTTGCTTGTCGGGATTACGCGGGCGGCCAATACGATGATGATGGTCGGAGCGATGACGTTCGGGATTGCTTTTGCCATGCGGGTGTTGGTAATGAACGATATAGAGATCGACCATAAGTTCAGCGAATTGAGCATGGTGCCGCATGATCCTTATTATATTTATGCCATTGCGGCGGCTATTGCAGCGATGGGTTTTTCAATGATTTTCAATATCCAGCGACGTTTGTTGTGGGTTGTGGCTTTAGGGGGGATCATTGCAGTGTGTACCCGTAATTTTGTGAATTTTGAGTTGGGATATGGTCCGGTGATCGGTTCGTTTATGGGAAGTTTTGTCGTGAGTCTGATTGCGGTAAAGGCGGTCCATTGGTTCGATGTCCCCAATCATGTGTTAACGATCCCGTCTGTTATCCCGATGATTCCGGGAGTACTGATGTATCGTTCGTTGTTTGCTTTATCAACCTGCACGGGGTGATTGGTGAAGTGACCAATGCTTTTGCCAACGGGATCAATTCGGCTTTAATTATCCTGTGTATCTCTTTAGGTGTTGCCGTTCCGAATATCTTCGCTCGTCGCTACATTGCCAAAGACCGCCAGCGTTATCTTGAAGAAGAACTTGAAAAACGCAGGCAGCGTGGTAAGTTCATTGAATGGTAAGGAGATTCATGAATTATGATTTATGAGTTATAAAAGATTCATAAATCATAATTCAGTTCCAACAAGACAGTCTTGTTGGCTTTTAGGAAGCTTTGACATCGATCAGGCGTTGGTTGCTGCTGCCACGGAAAAGAAGGCTTTCATCGCGTAGGGCTTGTTTGAATTTACCATCTACCAAGACGTCGATGTATTTGAGCAGCTCTGCCTGTTTCGGATTGTCCAGAAGACGCTCGAAAGTATAGCCGGTATAACACCAGATGTTTTTCCGGCTTTTTTCTTTGATCGCCTGTGCCAGCTTGGTGAAACCTTCCGGTTGGAACATGGGGTCGCCGCCGCTGAAGGTCACGTTGGCAAAGTCGTCTGCCAAGACCTTCGTTAGAATCTCTTCCGTCGATATTTGTTTCCCCTTTTTTATGTCCCACGATTCGGGATTATGACAGCCAGGACAAGCGTTCGGACAACCTGCCGCATAGATCGCGGTCCGGAATCCCGGACCGTCGACAGTTGTATCTTCTATGATATCAATGATGGAAAGCACTTTGGAATTTGAAAATTAAGAATTGAAAAATAAAATGCTTGACTTATAAGCTTCAATTCTTGGTTTATAATATAACTGTTTATATCTCTCGCAATCTTCAATTTTTAATTATGGACGACCCTGTCGTTCAGTTCTGCCAGTTTCGCTTTGTTCCAGCGATCTGTCGTACCGACCAGGTAGCCGGTGATGCGCTGTAGTTTGTCGAGATGGATACTGCCGCATTTCGGACATTTCTCCAAATGGGTTTCCGCATTTTCGTAGCCGCAGTCGAGGCAGCGGTTACGATTGTGGTTGACGGAACCGTAGCCAATGTTATAACGGTCCATCATATCGACAACTTGCATGATCACTTCCGGGTTATGGGTCGCGTCTCCATCCATTTCGACATAGAAGATATGGCCTCCGCGTGTCATCTCGTGATAGGGAGCCTCCACTTCTGCCTTGTGGCGGGCGCTACATTTGTAATAAACGGGTACATGGTTGGAGTTTGTATAGTAGTCGCGGTCCGTGATACCGGGCAACGAACCGAATTTCTTACGGTCACGACGGGTAAATTTGCCCGACAAGCCTTCGGCCGGTGTTGCCAGTACGCTGTAATTATGCTGGTATTCCTCTGAAAACTGATTGGCCCTGTTACGGATATAGCTGACGATCTTCAGGCCTAACTCCTGTGAAGCCGCATCTTCGCCGTGGTGTTTGCCGGTGAGGGCGACCAGGCATTCTGCCAGACCGATAAAACCGATCCCCAATGTACCCTGATTGATAACGGGTGCGATCGTGTCGTTCGGTTTCAATTTCTCGCTACCCAGCCAAAGAGATGACATCAGCAACGGGAACTGTTTGGCATATGCCGTTTTTTGAATTCCATGCGCTCGTGTAGTTGGCGGGCGGTTATATCCAGCATGTGGTCGAGCTTGGCAAAGAATTGGGCGATCCGTTCTTCCTTGTTTTCAATGTGCATGCATTCGATAGCAAGACGTACGATATTGATTGTCGAGAAAGAGAGGTTACCGCGGCCGATAGATGTTTTTTTCGGACCGAAGCGGTTCTCGAATACACGCGTGCGGCATCCCATGGTCGCAACTTCGTGCATATAACGTTGCGGATCATCGGCACGCCAGTCTTCGCTCTGGTTGAATGTCGCGTCGAGGTTGAGGAAGTTCGGGAAGAAACGGCGAGCTGTAACCTTGCAGGCAAGCTGGTAAAGGTCGTAGTTACGGTCTTCCGGCAGATAGCTTACCCCGCGTTTCTTTTTCCATATCTGAATCGGGAAGATGGCCGTTTCGCCATTGCCGACTCCGCGATATGTGCTTTTCAATATCTCGCGAATGATACAGCGTCCTTCGGCAGAAGTGTCCGTTCCGTAATTGATGGAACTGAATACTACTTGGTTGCCTCCACGAGAATGGATGGTGTTCATATTGTGGATAAAGGCTTCCATCGATTGATGCACGCGGCTGACAGTTTTATTGACGGCATGTTGGATGATACGTTCGTCGCCACTCAATCCTTCGAGCGGACGATTCACATAGTCATCCAGTTTCTGCTGGTAGAGATGTGAATAATTCTGTCCGTTCAGTTCTTCCAGGTTCTTGATTTCTTCGATAAAACTATTGCGCACGTAAGGAGCCAGATAGAAATCGAATGCCGGGATCGCCTGACCACCATGCATTTCGTTCTGGGCTGTTTCGAGCGAGATACAGCCTAAAATACTGGCTGTTTCGATACGCTTTGCCGGGCGTGATTCGCCATGTCCGGCTGAAAAACCGTATTTCAGGATGTGGTCCAACGGATGTTGTACGCATGTGAGGCTCTTGGTCGGATAATAGTCTTTATCATGGATATGCAGATAGTTGTTTTCTACCGCCTCCTTTGACCTCTTCGCTCAATAAATAGTCATCTACAAACGGCTTGGTGGTCTCGCTGGAGAATTTCATCATCATGCCGGCAGGTGTATCGGCGTTCATATTTGCGTTCTCACGGGTGATGTCGTTGGATTTGATATTGATAATTTCCAAGAACATATCGCGTGTCTTGGCTTTGCGGGCGATACTGCGCTGGTTGCGGTAAGCTATGTATTTTTGTGCAACGTCTTTGCGGCTACTGTTCATCAGCTCCAACTCGACAGCGTCTTGGATGGCTTCGACAGTCATTTGCGAGTCGCCTTTGAAAGAAATATGATCCGTGATCTGGCGAACCAGCTCCCGGTCTTCCCCGTTTTCTGTGTGCAACATCGCTTTGCGGATAGCTGTTGCTATCTTTTCTTCGTTGAATCCAACGATACGTCCATCACGTTTAATAACTGTCTGAATCATGATAAATTTATTATTGAGGTTTGTGAATTTTGTAGTTGCAAAAGTATATAGTATAACAATATGGTAAACTTTTTGGAAAACTTTTATGTGGTTAAAATATGTCAATTCGCTGATATACAATTATAAATTTTGAGTAATTGGAAAACTTTAAATGACTATCATGTTTTAATGTTGTCCAAAAGTGTATATCTTTTTCAACTTTTCGTGTATAATGTGGAAAACTTCTGAAGGAAGTGTTAACGTGAAAAAATAACTTGGAAAAGAGATACACGCTATGCTTTTTTTGTCTAATTTTGTCTTCGGATCGGTTTCGTATGATCAAATCAGATGATACGGATTAAAAGGAATCGGGTGAAAATCCCGGACAGTCCCGCTGCTGTGAAGCTCCGTTTCAACATCCTGAAAACTACTTTTGCCACTGGTTTATGGTTATAAACCGGGAAGGCTTCGGGATGGGAGTCAGTCAGAAGACCTGCCGTTCATTAAAGGCTATTCTTTCCTCGTGGGTTAGGAGAATGGTTCGAAAATGTTTCTAACTTCATAAATAGTAAAAAGATGGAAAAGCTTTGCTTGTGTTGTGGCACAAAGTTTTCCGGCAATATTGATTTATTGTCAGGCGACTTTGCTGCTACTTATTTTTCTATACATAAATAGTATTGTTATTCGTTGTTAGAATATTGTTCAATAGTAATTAAAGTAAGAAGCTCCGTCGAAGTGATTCGCCGGAGTTTCGTGTTTTTAAGCGCATAGCCGGATGTTTTTTACTGTCCTCCCATAATATCCAACAGCTCGTTGGTGATAGCCTGCTGGCGGGTTTTGTTATATTGCAAGGTCAATTCCTGGATCAGGTCGTTGGCATTGTCGTTGGCCGTTTGCATCGCCATCATGCGGGCGGCATGCTCGGATGTCGTTGTGTCGAGTAATGTCGTGTAAATCGTTAGGTTGAGCAGCTTCGGAAAAAGCAATGCCTGAAGGCTTTCCGGCGACGGTTCCAGGATGTAATCGGTTGTCGGGACGGTGTTTTCAACCGAGGCCTGTGGCAGGGTGACCGGCAGATAGACTTTATGGGTCAATACCTGTGTGGCCATATTCTTGAAATGATGGTAAAAGCAGCTCCACTCGATCGGCCTTACCCGAAGAAAAGAGCTCCATCAGTTTTCCGGCGAGGCGGACAGCCTCTTCGTACGAAGGTTTCTCTCCTAAATGAAGAAAATCGTCCTCAGTCGTATAGCCCGCCTTGTGCAGTTCGTCAGCAATCTTTTTTCCCGATGGGGTAGAGGCAGACGGCGGTGTGTTGTGCTTCTAATTCGTGCAAACGGGCAGATAGCTCTTTCCATACGTTGGCATTGAACGTGCCGCATAGTCCGCTGCTGGATGAGAAAACGGCGAGAGCGACCTGTTTCACCTCACGCTTTTCAGTGTAAGGTGATTCCAGATCGCATTCCGCATCTAAAAAAGACCGTTTAAGATGGCGGAAAGTTTGTTTGCATAAAGGAGTGTGTGTTCGGTTTGCGTCTGGGTATGATGGAGTTTCGCTGAAGATACCATTTTCATGGCTGCGGTGATCTTTTGCGTACTCCGGATAGACGCGATCCGAACTTTTATTTCTTTTAATGATGCCATAATCCCTTTTTTTAATTGACAATTAGGTGTCGCTTGTTGTAATTGTCCATTGTCAATTGTTCATTGTCAGTTGTTTTGCTGTTTCTTCCAGTTTCTTCCGGATATCGTCGTTGATGGTTCCGGTTTTCAGGATGTCCAGTACGTCGTGCTGGTGTGATGTATGCAGTTCGCGCAGGAATTCCTTTTCGAAGTCGTGCACTTTATCCAACGGGACTCCTTTCAGCAATCCCTGTGTACCGCAGTAGAGGATGGCGATCTGGTCTTCTACAGGCATCGGGCTGTATTGGGGCTGTATCAGCAGTTGCGTGTTCTTTTTGCCCCTTGTCGATTGTGAACGCCGTAACGGCATCCATCTCACCGCCGAATTTGGAAAACGATTCCAGTTCGCGAAACTGTGCCTGGTCGATCTTCAGCGTTCCAGCCACCTTCTTCATCGCCTTTAGCTGGGCGTTACCTCCTACACGAGATACCGAGATACCGACGTTGATAGCCGGACGGTTTCCTTGGTTGAAGAGGTCAGTTTCGAGGAAGATCTGCCCGTCGGTAATGGAAATGACGTTCGTAGGGATGTAGGCTGACACGTCACCCGCCTGGGTTTCGATGATCGGCAGGGCAGTCAGGGAACCGCCGCCTTTTACCTTGTCCTTCATGCTGTCTGGCAGGTCGTTCATCTGCCGGGCCACTTCAGGGCTGATTGATGATCTTGGCAGCTCGTTCGAGCAGACGGGAATGCAGGTAGAAGATATCTCCCGGATATGCCTCGCGTCCGGAAGGACGGCGCAGGATCAGAGACACCTCGCGGTAGGCGACCGCCTGTTTCGAAAGGTCGTCGTAGACAACTAAAGCATGACGTCCGCTGTCCCGGAAATATTCACCGATGGCGGCACCCGCAAAAGGAGCGAAATATTGCATGGCTGCCGGATCGGATGCTGTCGCGCTGACAACGATCGTATAGTCCATCGCGCCTTTTTTCTTGCAACGTGTTGACAAGCGAGGCGACGGTAGAACCCTTCTGTCCGATTGCTACATAGATGCAGTAGACTGGGTTACCGGCTTCGTAGTTGCCACGCTGGTTGATGATCGTGTCGATGGCAATGGAGGTCTTTCCGGTCTGGCGGTCTCCGATGATCAGTTCGCGCTGTCCGCGTCCGATCGGGATCATCGCATCGACAGCCTTGATACCGGTCTGTAACGGTTCATTGACGGGCTGGCGGAAGATAACCCCCGGCGCCTTGCGTTCGAGTGGCATCTCACAGGTCTCTCCCGTGATTTCCCCTTTTCCGTCGATAGGGTTTCCGAGCGGGTCGATCACACGTCCGATCATACCTTCGCTGACATTGATGGAGGCAATACGTCCTGTGCGTTTGACGATGTCGCCTTCCTTTACCTGGTCTGTTGGTCCCAGCAGGACAGCTCCCACGTTGTCCTCTTCCAGGTTCATCACGATCGCTTCCATCCCGTTGTCGAACTGCAGGAGTTCGTTAGCCTCGGCATTGTCGAGACCGTAAATCCGGGCTACGCCATCGCTCACCTGGAGCACCGTACCTACTTCTTCCGTCCGGATACCGGTACTGATCCCTTCCAATTGCTGGCGCAGGATGGCGGAAACTTCACTCACTTTTATCTGATCTGTCATACTTCTTTCTGTTTTTATCTGTTTTCGAGTAACCGGCTACGGATATCCCGTAGCTGTGTCGCATAGCTGGCATCTATCCGGTAGTTCCCGATACGCAGGCGAAAACCGCCGACTAGCTCCGGTTGTACAATGCCGGAGAATTCGATGGTGCTGCCTGTTTCTTCCTTCAGCTTGTTCTGGAGATGTACTTTCACTTCCTCGCTTACCGGAACTGCGGTACTGAACTGCACGCGGGTGATGCGTTTGTCTTTCCGGTACAGGTGGATATAGATATGCGCCATGAAGAGCAGGAGGCTTTCCCGTTTATGTTCCAGTACGAGGTGCATGAAACGTTCATACAAGTCGGAGACCTCTATGCCGCCTGCCGCTGTCAGCAGCTTGAGCTTTTCCTCTGCCGGGAGGATCGGATTGCCAAGGGCAACCCGCAGTCCGGGTTCGAGCGAGAAGCTGTCTGCCAGCATCTTCATATCATCGTATACCCGCGTTTCCAGTCCTTTCTCCTTCGCTAAGGAGAAAAGGGCTTTCGCATACCGGGAAGAGATTGTTCCTATATCCATACGTTACGATTTACAAAACGATACCTCATCCAACAGCCGGTCGATGATTTGTTGTTGTTCCTTGTCGCGGCTGATCTTTTCTTTCATCACCTTCTCTGCTATGGCGATCGAAAGGTCGGCAATCTCGGAACGGACCTCGCGGATTGCTTTCTCCTTCTCTTCGCGGATACGTCGGGCTGCCTCTTCCACCTGCAAACGAGTTTCGGCGGCAGCTTTCCGGTGAGCTTCGTCGATGATTTGTTCCTTTTCGGCAAATGCTTCTTTCAGGATGGCATTCTGTTTTTCCTTTGCTTCGGCAAGTATCCGGGCCCCTTCGGCCTGGATATTGGCAAGACTGTTCATTCGCCTGGCGAGCCGTTTCAAGAGAGTTGTCGATGTAGGCTTTCCGTTGTTCGATTGCCTTGACGATCACGGGAAAACCGTATTTGGAAAGGATGACAAAGACAATCCCGAATGAAACGATCATCCAGAACAGAAGTCCCGAATCCGGTGTTAATAATGACATAACCTGTTACTTTTTATTGGAACAAAGCCAGGAAACATACCACGATGGCAAACAACGCCACACCTTCAACCAGAGCTCCCATGATCAACATCGAGGTACGGATCTCGCCCGCTGCAGAAGGCTGGCGGCCGATTGCTTCGACAGCTCCTTTTCCGATCAGACCGATACCTATACCTGCACCGATAGCGGCAAATCCCGCTCCGATTGTTGCTCCCATCTTCGCTATGCCCATTCCGGCAGCTGCTTGTAATAAAATAGTCGATAACATTGTGCTTTAAACTTTAAATTAGTAACCTAATATATTTAATCTTTAACCTTAGCCAAACCTATATAATTGGCTGACAATAATGTGAATATATATGCTTGCAGACAAGCCACCAGCAATTCCAGACAGTTCATGAACGCGCAGAACAGCACCGAAACGATCGTCATTCCGAAATTCACCAACAACCCCATCGATACCGTGATAAAGATCAGGCAGGTGAGGGCGAGGATGATCGTATGTCCTGCCATGATATTGGCAAACAGACGGATCATCAGGGCGAACGGCTTGGTGAATACGCCGAAAAACTCGACAAAAGGCATGATTGGCAACGGCAGTTTCAGATAGATCGGTGCTTTCGGCCAAAATATCTCTTTCCAATATTCCTTTGTCGCAAACAGGTTGACAGCGATAAACGTACATCCCGCCAAGACGGCCGTGACCGCAATGTTGCCGGTGATGTTGGCCCCTCCCGGAAAGACCGGGATGATTCCGATCAGATTGTTGATCAGGATAAAGAAGAAGACCGTCAGCAGATAAGAGGAAAACGGCCTGTACTCTTCTTTGCCGATCGACTCCTTGATGACGCCGTCTTGTATGTAGGAAATAATCATTTCCATCAAGCCGGTAAACCCGCTCGGAACCTGGTTCGGATGTCTCTTGTACCAACGGGCGGTCCGTAGAACTACGAACAGCAGGATGCCGCAACTCAGGAACAGGCCGCAAACATTCTTGGTCAGCGACAAGTCGACCGGGCGCACCTCTTCTCCGCGGCTGTTCTTTTCCACCACCTTGCCGGCGTGTTCGCCTTCTGTAGCGATATAATAGTTGTGATGCGCTTGGCCGTGATGTAAATGGTGGGAGAGGAACATGTCCCATCCACGCTCTTCACTTTTGACCAATATCGGCAGAGAGATGGCGATCTCCTTTCCGTTCCATTCGGTAATATGCCAGGTGTAAGCGTCTTGGATATGCGAAAAGACAATATCCTGGACATCGATGCCTTCCTTTTTGGAATCAGCATGAGCCGGGGCCAGAAAACAGAGCCACATCAGCAATACTATCCATATCAACCTGTTATTTTTGATATTGTTCATCATTTTCCTTTTTCTCTCTTTTCATTCTTTTCTTCTCGAACAGATAAACCGTATACGTTTCCAATCCCAAATAGATAAAATAGAAAAGCATCAGGGTGAAGCCGAACATTCTCAAATTTTCTCTGACCAGTGCGGCATAAAGCCACAGGAAAACAACGGCAAGGGTGAACTTGCAGAAACGGACTACCATGAAAGCGGTAATCGTCACATCGCCGTTTTTTCTTTTCTTCCGGTCAAGTATATAGGTCATCACAATTGCCATCACCCAGTAAAAGATCGGAATGGAAGGATACCATTTGAAATAATGATCCGGCCAGATCGTGTATAATAATCCTCCTAACGTCACACCGATGGCTGCATTGATAAATGTAATCAATCCCATCAGCTTTAATTTTAACCATCCAGTCATGTCGTCGTATATACTTTTATTTATTCGATGCAAACAGATATAATCATCCTTAACCTCTACGAATCCGCTCTTGATAGCCTGTTCGCCTTTTATGCCATCGTGTTCATATTGGATGGTTCCCTGTCGGAGGGCGGCTATCAGCGGGGCATGATGGGGGAGGATATCAAATGAACCGGCTGCTCCCGGAAAGGAAACACGCTCTGCTTCGCCTTCGAAAAGAATGCCGTCCGGTGATACAATTTCCAATCTCATATCCATTTTTAATTTGCTTGTTCAGCCAATCGCTTTGCTTTTTCCATCACGTCCTCGATCGTGCCTACGTTCAAGAAAGCCTGTTCGGGGATATCGTCCGTCTCTCCGTCCATGATCATCTTGAATCCTCGGATCGTATCTTCGATGGAGACCATGACGCCCGGCACGCCGGTGAATTGTTCCGCCACGGAGAACGGCTGTGAAAGGAAACGCTGTACACGGCGAGCGCGGTTGACGGTCAGACGGTCTTCGTCGGAAAGTTCTTCCATGCCGAGGATCGAGATGATGTCTTGCAGTTCCTTGTTGCGTTGGAGGATTTGTTTCACACGCTGTGCCGTTTCGTAATGCTCTTTGCCCACGATCAACGGGTCCAGGATGCGCGAAGTGGATTCCAGCGGGTCGACGGCCGGATAGATACCGAGTTCGGTGATCTTACGGCTCAATACCGTGGTGGCATCCAGATGTGTAAAGGTCGTTGCCGGAGCCGGGTCCGTCAGGTCGTCTGCTGGCACATAAACTGCCTGAACGGAAGTGATGGAACCTTTCTTAGTGGAAGTGATGCGTTCTTGCATGGCTCCCATCTCGGTGGCCAGTGTTGGCTGGTAACCGACGGCGGACGGCATACGTCCCAGCAGGGCGGATACTTCCGAACCGGCCTGTGTGAACCGGAAGATATTGTCGATAAAGAAAAGGATGTCTTTTGTTTCCCCCTCTGCCGCCAGGTCACGAAAAGACTCGGCGATCGTCAGTCCTGAAAGGGCTACCGAAGAGCGGGCTCCCGGCGGTTCGTTCATCTGGCCGAAGACCAGTGTCGCCTGCGACTTGGCCAGTTCATCATAATCGATCTTGGACAAATCCCAATGGCCTGCCTCCATGCTTTTCTTGAATTCTTCGCCGTAGCGGATGACTCCGGATTGGATCATCTCGCGCAGCAGATCGTTTCCTTCGCGTGTACGTTCACCCACACCGGCAAAGACGGAGAATCCGTTGTTCTTCTTCGCGATGTTGTTGATCAACTCCATGATCAGAACCGTCTTCCCTACACCAGCTCCCCCGAACAGACCGATCTTGCCTCCTTTGGAGTAGGGTTCGAGCAGGTCGATCACCTTGATGCCGGTATACAAGACTTCACGGCTGGTGGTCAGGTCTTCGAACTTGGGCGGTTCGCGATGGATCGGAAGAGCCCCTTTCTTGTCGAGTTCGGTCATTCCGTCAATGGGATTCCCCGTTACGTTCATCAAACGCCCTTTTACCTGGTCGCCGACCGGCATCGTGATGGGCGAACCGTGCGAAATGGCTTCCATTCCTCTCTTCAGTCCGTCTGTCGTATCCATCGCTACGGTACGGACCGTGTTTTCCCCAATATGCTGTTGGACTTCCACAATCAGGATTTTTCCATTGGGGCGGGTTATCTCCATTGCATCGTGAATGCGGGGAAGTGTTATCTTTTCTTCCTTGCCATTATCGAAATGAATGTCCACGACCGGACCGATAACCTGTGAGATATAACCTTTTATTTCTCCCATACAATCTCTTTTTTCCTTAATCCTATTCAAATCTTCAGCTGCAATATTACGAATTATGAATTTCCGAAAACCGGAAATATTACTTTTTGAGTCTTTTTGTACTTAGTTAAATATTCAACTAATTTCAACCTCTTCTAAAATGAACCAATCGAGTTCTGAAATGAACCAAAATAGTAGGAATAGCTTATTTTGTAAACCATAGAGATAGAAGATTCTAAGCATGATATGCCGTTTTGTTGGCGAAAAACAGATGAAATGTTTTACTTTGTTAAATAAAAAGGATTACTCATCTGTTTTTTCTACCTTTGCAATCGGATTATGGTGTAACCGTATTTGCTTCCGCTGACGGTTAGTAAAAGGGAATCCGGTGAAAGTCCGGAGCTGTACCCGTAGCTGTAAGTTCTGAAACCCCGGCAAATCTTGTTGCCACTGGTGGTTCAATTGAGAATTGACAATTTGAACACCGGGAAGGCTGCCGTTAGTTGGTAATTGTCCATTATCAATTCTCAATTGAAAAGGGGGGAACAAGCCAGAAAACCTGCCATTATTCGGTATCCGGTTCCTCGGGTAAAGGAACTGATGAATCGAAAAGGTATGCAGAATATATTTGTAAAACGATTGTCGGGCCTGTTATGTGCCTGGCTATTTCCGTTTGCCGCTTTGTATGCGCAGGTAGACACGACGACCTATCACCAGCTTTCGGGTGTCGAGGTGTTAGGAAAGGTACGCCCTTCCACCACCCGTGAGAGTACACCGCTTCAGGTGATGGACAAGGCTGGGATCGAACGGCTCGGTGTGCAGGACTTGTCGGAAGCCGTAAAACGCTTTTCCGGTGTGACCGTACAGGATTACGGAGGTATAGGAGGTTTGAAAACCGTTTCCGTCCGCAGCCTCGGTGCCAAACATACGGCTGTCTGCTATGACGGGGTGACGGTCACGGATGCACAGAGCGGCCAGGTGGATATCAGTCGCTTTTCACTGGACAATGTCGATATGATCTCCCTGTCGATCGGTCAGGCCGACGATATCTTCCAGACGGCACGGATGTACGCTTCGGCAGGGGCGTTGAGCATAAAGACAAGTCGGCCCGTATTCACTGATCGTTCGTACCATCTGAAAGCACAAGTAAAAGCCGGTTCGTTTGGTTTGGTAAATCCTTATTTACGGTATGAGCAGAAGCTGGGGAAAAAGTGGTATACTTATTGGCACGGCGATTATTTACGAGCGGATGGGAATTATCCATTTACGTTGGTGAATGGTAATTTGATAGAAAAGAAGAAGAGATACAACAGTGATATCGAATCGTGGCGTACGGAATTGAATTTTACAGGTGATTTAGGGAAGTTCGGTACATTATCGATGAAAGGATATTATTTTGACTCCCATAGAGGATTGCCCGGATCTGTAATATTTTATAATGATTATTCGGGTGAACGTTTGTGGGATAGGAATGCTTTTGCACAGATTCATTATGAGAATCATATAACTGAAAAATTTACTTTCCAGGCACAGGCTAAATATAATTATTCGTGGATGCGCCATTTGGATGTTGATAATAAATATGAATCGGGACGACAGGATGATCGATATACACAAAAGGAATATTATCTTTCTATTTCGGGGCTATATTCTTTGGCTGATCATCTTTCTTTGGCTGTAGCTGAAGATTATTTCATTAATTCATTGGATAATACAATTCCAGAATGCCCGTTCCCAAAACGATATACGTCTTTGACGGCTTTGGCTATCCAGTATAAAGATCCGAGACTGACTGCTACTACCAGTTTGTTAGGAACATATATAACCGAGAATGTAGAGAGAGGAGACAGACCGTCTGATCGTAAACGATTATCTCCTGCTGTAAGTCTTTCTTGGCGAGTTCTGTCAGACCATAACTTCCGTTTACGAGCCTCTTATAAAGATATATTTCGTGTTCCGACTTTTAATGATCTATATTATTTGAGGATAGGCAATACTGATTTGAAGCCGGAACGGGCGACTCAATACAATGTAGGTATGACATGGAGTGGTTTGTTGCCTTTTTATTAATTATCTGAATGTTTCAGTAGATGGTTATTACAATCGTGTGAGTGATAAGATCGTTGCTATACCGACAATGTTCATTTGGAAAATGATGAATATGGGAGAGGTCTCGATCGGAGGAATTGATGTGAATTTATCGACAGAAGTTCCTCTGTGGAAAAATATCTCCTTAACCGGACAAATGTCTTATTCTTGGCAACATGCGATAGATATAACAGATGAAACAGAAAAGAACTATCGGGATCAAATACCTTATACCCCCAAACATTCGGGAAATTTTTCTGCGGCATTGCAAATGCCTTGGATTAATATTTCTTATTTATTGACAGTGGTTGGAGATCGTTATGCCAGTCCGCAAAATATAGAGAGAAATTTGATAGATCGTTATGCAGAACAGACTGTTTCGTTAAACCGGACGTTTACTTTTGGATCTTGTTCTTTGCGGTTACAATTTGATATTATAAATATAGGTAATATAAATTATGATGTGGTAAAGTAATATCCCATGCCTGGACGTTCTTTCCGAGGAGGACTTGTTTTTATATATTAAGACTAGATATTGATTAACAAACAATTAATGTAATTGAAAATGAAAAGAATTTTTATTGGTTTGCTTGTTTTGCTTGTGCAACTGTTGCATTAGCGTTTTCTTCTTGTAATGATGATAAGATAGAACCGGATATAGAGGTTCCGACAGAAGTGACAGGGGTTTATATTCTGAATGGCGGTGATTATGGAGGAAACAATGCTGGGATTTCTTATTTAGACTCAGAAGGGAAGGTAACTGAAGATATTTTTAAGAAGCAAAACAATCGTGCTTTAGGCGATATGGGGCAGCATATGATTAAATATGGTTCGAAACTATATGTATCGATGTATGGCTCGAAAACTGTTGAAATCTTGGATGCAGCAGATGCCACAAGTCTGAAACAACTGACTTTGACAGACGATCAAGGAGCAATACGTCCTCCTCGTATGTTTGCAGCATACAATGGTAAGGTATATCTGACAACATTCGATGGTTATGTGGCTAAAATCGATACTGCATCGATGGCTGTTGAAGGCTATGTAAAAGTTGGACCTAATCCGGATGGTATAACGATTGCTAATGAGCGCATCTATACAGCTGATACAGATGGTATGAATTGGCCGAGCCAAAGTACTAGAGTCTCTGTTGTCGACATAAATAGCTTTGAGTTTGAAAAAACGATTACAGTATCATTGAATCCGAATTATATCTATTCAGATTCCGATGGGGATGTATATGTTATTTGCATGAGCGACTATTCAGATGACAAATCGTATATTGTACAACGTATTGATGCTAAAACTGACGAAGTAAAGACTGTTGAAGGTATTAAGGCTTATAAAATGACAGTTGCGGATGATATCGCTTATATCATGTTTAATGATTATTATGCAAATGAAGTGAAGTACTATAAATATGATTTGAAAATGAAAAATTGCTAAGTGATAATTTTATTACGGACGGAACAGTAGTCAGCTCTCCTAATGGCATCGGGGTAGATCCGGTAACAGGTGATATCTATGTAGGAAAAAGTAATAAGAAGAATAACGGTGATGTATATGTCTTTTCTTCTGAAGGAAAGCTGAAATCTCAGTTTGAAACGCTTCCTTATCCGGCCGATTTTGTATTTATGACTAATAAGTAAAAATATATTCACTTGAAACGAATTTGTTTTTTCGTAATTCTTGTACTTTGGGCTGTTTCGTGTATACAACCCAAAGTACAAAATTCTGCTGGAAATAATTTATTAACTTCCGACACCATCCGCTACGCCCAGGGTTTTATCGTGCATCATTTCGACGGCTATACGGCTGTTGAAGTGCGTGATCCGTGGGACAGCACGCGCCTGTTGCAACGGTATCTTTTGGTAGACCGTGACCGGCCTGTTCCCGAAAACCTTCCGAAAGGAACGGTCGTGCAGGTTCCGGCACAGAATGTCGTGGTCTATACATCCGTGCATGCGGCTATTATCGACCAGTTGGGCGAGACAGGGCGGATCATAGGCGTTTGCGAGCCTCGCTATATGGACACCCCCTGCCATCCGGGAAGGGCTGAAAGCCGGACGGATTGCCGATATGGGAGAGGCGACCGCCCCTAATGTGGAGATGATGATCGACAAAGGCGCCGAGCTTGTGATCGTTTCCCCTTTCCAGAATAGTGGCTACGGGCCGGTCGAGAAGTTTGGAATCCCCATTATCGAGGTAGCCGATTATATGGAATCGCTGCCGTTGGGACGTACCGAATGGATTCGTTTCTACGGGATGCTGTTCGGCAAGGAAGCGTTGGCCGATTCCATTTTCAGGCAAACGGAAAAGAGTTATCTCGATCTGAAACAGCTGGTCACGGCCGATATGCCTCACCCGACCGTTATCTCCGAAAAGAAGTTCGGCGCTTCCTGGTTTATGCCGGCGGGAGATAGCTATATCGCCAATATGTATGCCGATGCCGGAGCCGATTATGTTTTCAAGGAACTCCCCGGAGCCGGAAGTACGCCTTTGGCTTTCGAGACGGTACTCGACCGGGCTATCCATGCCGATATGTGGCTGATTAAGTATAACCAGTCCGAAGACATGACCTACGGTGACCTGCGTGCCGAATACGCGCCGTACGAGAACTTCGATGCCTTTAAGAACCGCCGGATTTATTCCTGCAATACGGGACTTGTCCCTTATTATGAGGAATTTCCTTTGCATCCCGATTACCTGCTGAAAGACCTGATCTGGGTGTTCCATCCGGAATTGCTGCCCGGCTACAGTCCGCGTTACTATCGGAAGATGCAGGACTAACCGGCAACGAAAGTTTGTGGAGAATAATCTATATGTTTGTTGCATAGTGGATTGTGTAGATGAAGGATTTTTTTCATTATCGATGACAGTACGAAGATAAGGCCCCGCTACAGGCAGGAATACCGTTTCGGGAAGATCGGCGAAGATCGGTGCAGAAACAGGTAGGAAGAGGTAGGAAATAGATGTCATTATATTTTGAATATCAGCATTTATTGCTTATCTTTATAGGGCAATGAAACGATGGGGATGAGGAGGAGGAATGAATTCGACGTCAGGCGTTACGGGTAGCAGGTATAGATGGCCCTTTACGGTCCGGATTCGATGTCGGCATCAGTTGGATAACGGTTGTCCAGTTGGATGGGGGGCAAACCCGGAGCTGCAGGTGAGGATGATCGTGCAATATCAAGGTGAGCCTTGAAACAAGGGACTTCTGTGTACGAAACAAGGGACTTTGACGTGTCAAACCAAGAAGTTCGGGAGGTAAAAGACCGGACTTCCGGATGCGAAAGAAGGGATTTTTCTCGTTCCTGTCGTGTCTTTTTCTATGCCGGTTTAAAAGGGCACAAGGAAATGAGTATATATATATATTATTAATATATTTATTCTAAGATGTAGGATTGAAACGCAATGAACGAAAAACCTCTGTAATCTGCTTGCAATGAATGGTTTATATTGAGACATTGACTGCACCGTTTGTTTGCCTTGGTGAAATCGGAGTGGCGGTAATTATTAAAACACAGGTACAGTTAAGGTCCATCAGGTATTCGTTTTTTGTAATGAAGTCGTTGATAAAAGAAGTATGTGTCAGACCATATTCCACGATTAATGATTACATTTGTGCGTATAGATTGTGATTGAGTCTGAATAAGATAGTTCAATATGGAACCTTCCTTGTCGTTTTGATTCTTGTCGTGGCATGCAATCAAGACAAAAGGAAGGAAGTAGCGGTGCAAAGTGTCACCAACAAATGAATAATGAAATATAATTTCAATTTGCAATGAAAAAAAGAATAACGATTGGGACGCTTACCCTCTTATCTCTCATGGGAATGTTCGGCTGTAAGCAGCAGGAAACGGTCGAGGCACTTATGACTCTTGATGTAAAAGCCGATTATCCGGAAAAGGAATGGGTTGTTCAAGACTTTTTGGATGTGGAATACATCCCGTTGGAAACGAACGACGAGTTTATCACCCAAGGCAGTGTCAAGGCGATAGGAAAGCGGTTCGTGCTGGTGACGAATCTGCTCAACGATGGCAATATCTTCGTTTTTGACAGAAAGAACAGGCAAGGCGGTCAGGAAAATCAATCGGAAGGGACAGGGAGCCGAGGAGTATGCTTTTATCAACGGGATCATCCTGGATGAGGAAAAAGACGAGATATTTGTCAATAGTGCTTCGAACAAGAAGATATTTGTCTATGACTTGCAAGGGAATTTCAAGCGGAGTTTCCAGCATGCCGAGGGCGCGCAGTATCTGGATGTGTTCGATTATGACGCCGACAATCTGATCTGCTACGATATGTCTGCTTCTTATAAGGACGGGCAGAAAAGGGATAAGGAGTTTTACCATGCACTCATATCGAAGCAGGACGGAAGTGTCACCCGGGCAATTCCGCTTCCTTTTGACATTATCAAGGCTCCGTTTGTTCAAAAGGGGGATATGGTTGCTGTCGCTTCCGTTCGCTCTATCACGCCTGACCAGGGAAACTGGCTGCTTGCCGATACCTCTTCCGATACGGTGTATCGCTATATTCCCGGAAAAGACAAATTAATCCCGTTCATCGTAAAAAGCCGGCGGAAAATCCGGATATGTTCCTTACGATGGGGGTGAACACTGGTCGTTATTGTTTCATGCAAACCATTGGAAAAGAGTTTAATTTTGAAAAAGGAAGGGGTTTCCCGACTACGGATTTGATGTACGACAGCCGTGAAAAGGTTGTGTTCAAGCCGATAGTGCTCAATACTGATTATACGACCCGGAAAAGGGTGGACTTGATATCCCGTCTCGGAAACGAGGAAGTGGCCGCCTATGAGATTCTTTCTGCCGACCGGCTGGTCGAGGCCTATGGGAAAGGTGAGTTGAAAGGCGGGTTGAAAGAGATTGCGGCCGGTTTGGACGAAGAGTCGAATCCCGTGTTGATGTTGGTCAAGCATAAGAGATAGAACCGGAAGGAAATAAAATCCCCCGTACTCTTACAAGCGAGCCGGGGGATTTTCAGTTTGGCATTTTTATTATAGGGAGTTGTTTTAAGTTATCATGCCCAACCGTTCAACATTCCGTAGAAATACATGGGTTTCAGGAAATAAACCTTCAACAGCCATGCGGCCCATTGCTCTTTCGATGTGTCCAGCAACGTGAACGGGAACGAGTTTTGCGCCTCTTTCTTATAGTTGAACTCACACAAGAGAACATGTCCGTAGTCCGTCACGATCGGGCAGGCGGCATATCCGTCGTATTTCTCTGCCGGTTCTTTGCCTTCCATCAGCGAGATCAGGTTCTTGGCTGCGATCGGCACTTGCTTGCGGATTGCAGCGGATGTTTTGCTGGTCGGGATTCCGGCTACGTCTCCTAGGGAAACGATATTCGGATATGTTTTGTGTACCAGTGTCTCTTTGTCTACCATAACCCAGGCATCGGCAGCCAGTTTACCTTCCGTCCAGCCCAGTCCGGCTTCTCTTACAAAATCGGGGGCCGACATCGGCGGCGTGAAATGCAGGAAATCATAATCTTCTACAAACGGAGTGTAGACTTTCTGATCGCCCACTGTTTCGATCTTCTCGAAATGAACCTGCTTGGCAGCCGTATCCACACCTTTCACTCGTACATTCAGGTTGATAGGAATGTTACGCTCTTTGTAGATTTCCAACAAGCGGGGAGTGAAAAACGGGACATCATACAGCTCTTTGGATGCTGTGTAAAAATTCAGATCCACCGTTTCGCGTGTACCCTGTTTGCGGGTATAGTGTTCTGTCAACAAACAGATTTTCTTGGGAGCACCTCCGCATTTGTGCTTGGTATAAGTATCAGTGTAGATTCCACGTCCACCCGTCTTGGAGAATTCCTGTATGGCTTTCCAAGTCTTTTGTGCACCTTCGAAATCATAGATGCTGTGGGCGTTCCCTTGTCCAAGTGTCGCTTGCGTGATACCTTCTACCTTTTCCCAGTTGATTTGGATTCCGGGAGTCAGGACCAGGAAGTCGTAGGCGATCTTTCCGTTATTTTTGGTCGTTACCTGATTCCATACGGATCGACGGCAGCAACAGAATCTTTAATCCATTTGATGTCATTGGGTATGCAGTCCTCCTGCTTTCTCCAGACGTCATCCGGTTGATATACACCCGATGCGATTAAGGTGAACCCCGGCTGATAAAACTGACGGTCACTGGGATCGATCAAAGTGATATCCGGCTTGTCCAGCCAACTCTTTAAACGGGCAGCCATACTGATACCGGCAGCACCTCCGCCGATAATTACAATTTTACCTTTGGCTTTGCTTGAAAATGCTTTTGCCTTTTGGGTACTTGCAGCAGTCAGTAAACCGGCCATTGCCATCAGTTTGAAAAAAGTGGCGGCGGTCGATACCTTTCTTCTCGAACGCCTTTAATTGATCTTCCAGTTCGTGTTTCATCATGTATGAAAATTAGATTTTGATCGCAAAGAAAGGATAATCCGCAGGAGCGTACAAAGAAAGGACTACTACATGGCTTGCGCAAGTGCTTTGAGTGGAAAGAAATACTACAACATTACTTTCTCATGTCTTTTTATGATGCATTTAATTATCTGATATGTAATAGTATATAAGATGTGAAAATCTGAGAAAATATTTTCAGAAATTCATTAGGAAATCGACGAGATTCGTATCTCCTTCCAGCTCCAAACGCTTCCTTAGACGGTATCGGCGCAGCTCTATTGCCCGTACGGATACGTTCATGAGGGATGCTATTTCCTTTGTGGAGAGATTCATGCGGAGCAAGCAACAGATGCGGAGATCGCCTGTCGTGAGATCGCTGTATCGCTGTCTGAGGCGGTCCATGAAATTTTGGTGCGTGCTATTGAAATAGCTTTCGAACAGTACCCAGTCCGCTTGGTTGTTCAAAGTCTCTTCCATCAGCGTCTTCATGCGGATGTAGAGTTTGTTCGGATAACGTTCGCCTAGCGTTTCTTTTTGTTTTTCCAGTTCTTCCAACAGGCTTTGGATGGCTTGGTTGCGTTTGACGAGGGCTGTTGTCTGAAGTGTCAGTTCGTTGTTCTTGTTTTGCAGTTCGGCTTCGAGCATCCGGTTTTTTATGACCTGCATCTGCTGTTGCTCGGCTTGCCGTTCGGCTTCGGCTTTTTCCTGTTCTTCCTTATGCAGGTTCTTCAGGTTGTAGCGGAGCACGGCCTGTACGAGAAACCAGACGAGTGTGATATAGACCAGCCATGCCCATACGGTATTATACCAGGGAGGGCGGACTTCGATGGGCAGTGTGAGTTCGGGATAGGGACCCTTGATGACGTATTTGCGGACTTTCAATTCATACCTCCCTTCCGGCAATTGCAGGAAAGTGATTTTCCCGTCGTGTTGCCAAGCTGACCAGTCTGAAGATACGCCTTCGATCTTGTAGCTGATCTGGTGGTTGGAGGTGAATATCGTGGTGCCTGCCCAGACATTGAACTCCTGGAAGTTGTGCGGGAGAAATGCGTTGCGTGTTGATCGGCAAGTGATGGATACCGGAAGCATCGACGTATTCGAGTCCCGAAATTTTCAGGGAGTGCTGCCCAGGCTATTGCCGATCAGTTCCCGGATATTGACCAATAAAGTCCCTTGCATGGCAGAGACCAAGACCAGGGAGTCGTTCAAAGGGATGATCCGTTTGCCTCTCGTCACGAGGTTCATATTGTAATTGTCGAAGAGCAGGCGGCATTTCAATGTTCCGATGCCGTCCGCTACGTGAAACAGTCCGGCTTCGTTTTCGATGGAAAGCCAGTAGAGGTTGTCACCGGCCGGATAAACATGTTCGGCATCGGCAAATACGCCCACTGCTTCCGTGTCCCTAAATAATTTCTTAACGGTCGGAGCGGGGTCTTTTTCGATCCTAAAGCAAGGTTGCGCTTCGGCTTTGCTTACGGCGATGAAAGGGCTTGTGGCTCCCAATGAGCGCTTGAAATAGCCGAGGTTGGTTTGGATATACAACTCTTCGCCATCTAGTCCGGCATTCACCAGTTTGCCGATCTCGCTTCTTTTTCCTAACAAAGTGATCGGAGGATCGAAAAAGATTTGTGATAATCCGTTGTCGAGCGCCACCCAGATTTGCCGGTTGTCCTGTACGCAGATAAAGCGGACGATATTGTCTTGTAGTTGGTTCTGTAAAGACAGGTGTTGCAGGATCGTACCGTCGGAGTCTGTGATATATAATCCTTGTGTGAGGGTTCCGATGAAAAAGAGCGTTCCGTTGGTAGCGAAGGCACTCGGCTGTGCATCCTGTATTTCTTTCGGTAAAGTAAAAGGTATTTCAACAGGGGGTGGAGTGAAGCGGATTTCTGGCGGGACCGTGTCCAACGGGTGGTAGCGGAGGATTCCGTCTTTGTCGTATGTCCAGCTTCCCAACATCGTCTCGTTGCGGGTGTAGATCGTGTCGTTGTAGTTCGTTACGCCGGTCACCTCTTCCTGTCCCGGCAGCGAATATAGTTTCCATGTGTTGCCGTCGAAAGCAAGCAGGCCGGAATTGTTGGCGACATACAGCATACCGTCGGGTGTCAGCGAAAAGCCCCAGTTCTGGCAGCTCGCTTTATAATCGTCGACCGTATAGTTTTTTACAAATACATAAGGAATGGCTACTGACGCGCGCATGGCATGTGCCGTGAACAGAAAAGAAATGAGAATGGTCAGCAGTCTGTACATAAGTCTAAATGAATATAGGCACGGAAGTCCAATACTTCCGTGCCTGAATGAGGTTACAAATATAATGAAATTCCTATTTACTTGTATTCCTGCCAGCTCTTAATCTGGATGTCTTTTTCGTCCATATTACAGAAAGCGCTGATGAAAGCACTTGCCAAGCGGGCGTTGGTGATCAATGGAATGTTGTGATCGATCGCTGCACGACGGATCTTATAGCCATTGGTCAGCTCGCGCTTGCTGTGGTCTTTCGGAATGTTGACAACCAGTTCGAACACGTGCTTGCTGAACATATCCATGATGTTCAGGTCGCCCTGTTCGTCCGGCCAGCAAACTGCTGTCGCAGAGATGCCGTTTTCATTCAAGAATTTAGCCGTTCCAGCCGTTCCGTAGATGTTGTAACCTTTGACTGCCAGCATATGGCACGGTTCCAGCAGTTCAGCCTTGCTCTTGGCGGCACCGGAAGAAACCAGTACGTTCTTCTGCGGGATTCTATTTCCGACAGCGATCATGGCAGAAAGCAATGCTTCGTTGAAGTCGTCGCCGATGCAGCCTACTTCACCTGTAGAGCTCATATCTACGCCCAGTACAGGGTCGGCCTTATGCAGACGGGCGAATGAGAACTGCGAAGCCTTCACACCGATCCAGTCGATGTCGAATGCACTCTTGTCCGGTTTGGTGTAAGGAGCGTCAAGCATGATGCGGGTTGCCGTTTCGATAAAGTTGCGTTTCAGGACTTTTGATACGAACGGGAAACTGCGGGATGCACGCAGGTTACATTCGATAACCTTCACATCGTTGTTCTTGGCTAGGAACTGGATGTTGAACGGTCCGCTGATGTTCAACTCTTTGGCGATCATTTTGCTGACCTTCTTGATACGGCGGGCTGTTTCGAAGTAGATCTTCTGTGCCGGGAATACCAATGTCGCGTCACCGGAATGGACACCGGCAAACTCGATATGTTCGGAGATGGCGTACTCGACCACTTCGCCATTCATGGCTACCGCGTCGAATTCTATCTCTTTCGCCCCTTGCAGGAATTCGGAAACAACTACCGGATATTCTTTGGAAACCTTGGCTGCCAAGTTCAGGAATTCGATCATCTGCTCCTTACTGTGGCATACGTTCATGGCTGCGCCGGAAAGCACGTAAGACGGACGGATCAGGATTGGGAAACCGACCTTTGCGATAAAGGCGTCGATCTCTTCCATGCTGGTCAACTCGGCCCAACGTGGCTGGTCGATACCTAACGTATCCAGCATTGCGGAGAATTTGTGACGGTTTTCGGCACGGTCGATCGACAGTGGTGAAGTACCCAATACAGGTACGTTCTGGCGGTACAGCTTCATGGCCAGGTTGTTCGGTATCTGTCCACCTACGGAGACGATTACGCCCTTCGGCAGTTCTAAGTCCATGACATCGAGCACGCGTTCGAACGAAAGCTCGTCGAAGTACAGACGGTCGCACATGTCATAATCAGTGGAAACCGTTACCGGGTTATAGTTGATCATGATGGATTTATAGCCTAACTTGCGGGCTGTCTGTGCGGCATTCACCGAACACCAGTCGAACTCAACGGAAGAACCGATGCGGTAAGCGCCCGATCCCAGAATCACGACGCTCTTGTCGTTCGGATAGTAAGAGATATCGTGCTGGCTGCCGTCGTATGTCATATACAGGTAGTTCGTCAGTTCGGGATGTTCCGATGCGATCGTATTGATGCGTTTTACACTCGGCAGGATACCTAATTTCTTACGCAGGTTGCGCACGCGGATATTTTCCTTTTCCATGTTGCCTTCCGGGTTTTCAACATAACGAGCAATCTGGAAGTCGGAGAATCCCAGGCGTTTTGCTTCCTTCAGCACATCTTCAGGCAGGTCTTCGATCTTATCGTAAGCAGACAATACTTTCGTATAGTCTACGATGTTTTTCAGTTTTTCCAGGAACCACGGAGTGATCTTGGACAGTTCGTGGATGCGGTCTACCGTGTAGCCTTTTTCAAGCGCTTTGGCCACGGCGAAGATACGGAGGTCGGTCGGGTTGGCCAGCGCGTCGTCCAGGTTATCGAATTCCACGTCGTTGTTGCCGACGAAACCGTGCATGCCCTGTCCGATCATACGCAGACCTTTCTGCATGATTTCCTCGAAGCTCTTGCCGATCGACATAATCTCGCCGACAGATTTCATGCTCGAACCGATCTGGCGGCTTACACCGACAAACTTAGTCAGGTCCCAACGCGGGATCTTTACGATCATGTAATCTACTTCTGGTGCTTTGTAAGCGGAGTTGGGAGTTCCCATCTCACCGATTTCGTCAAGGCTGTAACCTAATGCCAGCTTGGCAGCCACGAATGCCAGCGGATAACCGCTCGCTTTGGATGCAAGTGCGGAAGAACGGCTTAGGCGGGGCGTTTACTTCGATCACACGGTAATCGCAAGTATCGGAGTTGAATGCGTACTGGATGTTACATTCGCCGACGATACCTAAATGGCGGATCGTCTTGATTGAAAGTTCTTTCAATAGGTCCAGTTCTTTGTCTGTCAGTGAACAGGTAGGAGCGACAACGATACTTTCGCCCGTATGTACGCCTAACGGGTCTACATTTTCCATGCTTACAACCGTAAAGCAGTGGTCGTTCTTATCGCGGATTACTTCGAATTCAATTTCCTTCCAGCCTTTCAACGATTCTTCCACCAACACCTGGGGAGAATAGGCGAAAGCGCTTTCTGCCAGCGTACGCAGTTCTGCCTCGTCTTTGCAGATACCGCTACCCATACCGCCCAATGCGTATGCGGAACGGATCATGACCGGGAAGCCGATCTCGTAGGCTGCCTTCACGGCATCTTCCAGGTTTCCGACAGCGTGGCTAACCGGAGTTTTTACTGCTATCTCGTCAAGTTTCTTTACGAACAAGTCGCGGTCTTCGGTCGTCATGATCGCTTCGACCGACGTTCCCAGTACCTTTACACCATATTTGGCCAGTGTTCCGCTGGTATACAGTTCGGTTCCGCAGTTCAAAGCAGTCTGTCCGCCAAAAGCCAGCAGGATACCGTCCGGTTGTTCTTTTTTTTGATCACTTCTTCAACAAAGTAAGGAGTGATCGGCAGGAAATACACCTTGTCGGCTACCCCTTCTGATGTTTGAATGGTTGCAATGTTCGGATTGAGCAATACGGTGCTGATTCCTTCTTCTTTCAGCGCCTTCAGTGCTTGTGAACCAGAGTAGTCAAATTCTCCGGCTTGTCCGATCTTCAGGGCACCCGAGCCCAGAACAATCACCTTTTGATACCACTTTTCGACATAGTAATTTGGGTTGTTTAATTTATTGATTTTATAGAATGTTATAATTGCCTTACGAGATCACAAGGTGCAAAAAAAAATGCGTTAGTAAAAATAACTAACGCATCCTATATAACCAAATGATAATCCTTTAAAATAAAAAATGAGCTTCATTGTCCGACATATAACCGGAAAAGTACGCTGGATTATCCTTATGTGCTTTCTGTGTCATGAAACTCTATCTTCAAAATTTCGGCAAAGATAAGGCTTATATTTCAAACATGCAAGAGATGTTGGTGCCCTCTTTCTGAAAAAATACTTTTCAAGTTGACCGAAATGTCCGGAAGATAATTTTATTTTCCTATCTTTATCCCCATCAATCATTCAAATAATTCTGATATTATGAATAAGACACTTTATCTCATTTTTATTTGTCTCCTTTATGTGCCGGCACCCATCTTGTTGCCCAGACTTTTGATTATAACCGAGTGAGTGGCCATCCCCGCTTATTGATGAAGCAGGGTGAGGAGCAGCAGATACGAGAAAGCCTGAAAGATAACCCCGAAATGCAGCGCGTCTATAAGCAGATTGTCGGAGAAGCCGACCGGCTGTTGGTCTGTCCGACGTTAACATATAAGAAAGAGGGACGTCGTCTGTTGGCCGTTTCCCGTGAGGCTTTGAAACGTATTTTTGACCTTTCGTTTGTATACCGGATGACCGGCGAAGATAAATACCGCTTGCGTGCCGAGCAGGAGATGGTGTCCGTCTGCTCTTTCGGCGACTGGAACCCGTCTCATTTCTTGGATGTCGGCGAGATGACGATGGCGGTTGCGATCGGTTATGACTGGCTGTTCGATAAGCTGTCTCCGGAAACAAGGAGAGTGGTACGTGAATCGATTCTTCAGAAAGGTTTTGCTCCGTCGAACGACAAACAATATAACTGGTTCCTGAAAGCAGAAAACAACTGGAACCAGGTTTGCAATACCGGGCTGGTATATGGAGCCCTTGCCCTTTTGGATTCGGACAGCAAAGAAGCGGCTGCTGTTATTGAACGGGCTATGTCGTCTGTTCCTCTGTCGATGAAAGTGTACGCGCCTGACGGCAACTATCCGGAAGGGTATAATTATTGGGGATATGGGACGAGTTTCAATGTGATGCTAATCGCCGCTTTGGAATCGGCTCTCGGTTCGGATGGAGGACTGAGTGCGGTGGAGGGCTTTATGTCTTCGGCCCGGTTCATGCAGTATATGGCGGGAACGACCGGTCTTGCCTTCAATTTCAGTGATGCACGCGAAACGACTCAATCTTTTCCGGCCATGTTCTGGTATGCATCCAAATTAGGCGATCCTTCCTTGCTCTGGAACGAAAAATATTCCTGACACGCGAGGATACGCATTTTACTGCGGAAGAAGAGCGTTTCCTGCCGATTATCTTGATCTATGGTTCCCGCTTCGATATGAAGGAAGTGACGCCTCCTGTCTCGAAAATCTGGACCGGACATGGAAAAGTGCCTGTAGCTCTGATCCGTACCGGATGGGATAAGGGTGAAGGTTTTTATGTCGGGATAAAAGGAGGAACGGCTTCGGCCAACCATGCTCATATGGATGCCGGATCATTTGTGTTCGAAGCTCAGGGAGTTCGTTGGGCACAGGATTTGGGTATGCAGGAGTATTATTCTCTGGAAAAGGAAGGCGTACGACTGTGGAACGGTGATCAGGACGGGCAACGTTGGGATGTCTTCCGCTATAATAACTTTGTGCATAATACGTTGACGGTAAACGGAGAAAAGCACCAGGTAAAAGGAGCGGTTCCGATTCTCGCTACTTATACGAAAGATGCACGGTTGGGAGCCAGCTTGGATATGACTTCTTTGTTCGGTAGTAATCTGAAGAAAGCGACACGCGAGGTTGTGCTTGTGAAGGAACGGTATTTGCAGGTAACGGATCAGGTGCAGGCTGCCGGCCAACCAGCTTCTGTCCGGTGGACGATGGTCACCTCCGCCACTCCTAAGCTGCTCGATTCCCACACGATAGAATTGACGAAAGAAGGTAAGAAATTACATGTGATTATCGACAGTCCTTCGGCTGCCGCCTTCTCTGTGGTCGATAATGTTCCGTCGCATAGCTACGATGCTCCGAATCCCGGTTCTGTCCGGATTGTTTTTGATGTTGATGTGAAAGCCGGTCGGAAGGAAACATTGAAAGTGCGGCTGGTTCCGGTTGTGGAATAATACATGAATGTACCGATATGCCGGGGTACGACAATACCGCTGAATGGGCATATCGGTATGCTTCAATTCCTATTTGTTATTTGCCGAAATTCCAGTTCCTGATGATTTGCAGTATTTCCTCTTTCATTTCCTTCGTTATGTTGTTTTGTGTACTGGGCTGGAAGGCGAGAAACCTCTTGGCTGCTTTATGGAATTTGTCCGGATGTAAAAAAGAGGGGTTTGTATACAATTTGGCGAGTAGGAAGTAGGTATATCCCTGTTCCGGTAAAATCCGGCTGATTTCCAGCAGGTAACTTTCCGCTTTCTGGTATTGCTTGATCGCCTTTTCGTTTTTTGCAATTGCATAGTATAGTTCGGGGGCTGCACTTAGTTTTAATGCCCTGTCCAACCATTTGATGGCAATATCGTGCTGTCCGGTCTTATAGAAACATTCTGCTCCCTCATATAGAAAATCTGTCCGGTGGTATAACTGGACAAACAGACCGGCATACCGGCTGGCTGCTTGTTCGTACTCCTGATTATGATATAATTCCTGAAGCGTCTTCCATTCCCTATAGGTATAGTAGGTATCTTTCTGTCCGTAGAAAAGAATGCAGGTAAGAATGGCGGCGATGGCACTGATATACGGGATACTCCTCTGTGCTCGCTGCTTGTTATGCTTCGGATTGGTCACACATATGGTGGTCAGGAATAAGAGCAGAACCCAGTAGGTCGGGAGTTGGAGCGGATAGGAATAAAGGGCGAAGATTCCGAGTGCCAGAATTCCGCCGGATGCTCCAATCTGTCTGTGTCTGATCCCATAATAAAGGGAAAATGCGAGCCAGAAGATAAAGAACAGCAACCCCGTAATACCTAACTCAAGTCCTATTTGCAGATATTCGTTGTATGCATACTGGGGACAGGTTGCGGTTTGTTTTTCTTTGGAAGAAGCGGTATCGGTTTCGAAATAGGCAGATTGTTCCTTTGCGTATGTAGCTGGAAAGCCGCCTATACCTATGCCGGTTACCGGATGTTCCATGATAGCCTGGGTCGTGATATTCCAGATCAAAAAGCCGGCGATCTCCGGCCTGGGCTTTTGGATATTCCCGACCAAAATGACTGCCGTGATCGCAACAAACAGGATAATCGAAGAGATGGCAAACAGCTGGATGTGTTTCTGTATGGCTTTTTCGTCTGTTTCCATCCGATCAGCCTCATCCAGCAAACCCAGATTCCGGAAAGGAGGGCTGCAAGCCATACGGGTTGGTCTGTTTTGAATATTAAGGTGGTGATAATCAAAGTAGATCCGAGAATGGAGAAATAGAACAGGAAAGTACGGGATTTCCACAAAGCGATCTTGTCGCAATTCTTAAAACGGAGTAATGTGTTCAGACAGACTGGAAAAATGACTGCGATATAGCCATAGAAAGGCTCTGGTTTCAGCGATGTTTCAAGCAGCCTGAAGACAGGATGGGTGATGGGAGCAGGATTGATGGTATGGCTGATCCCCCAGATGGCCGGAACGATTCCGGTAAATATGATGATCGTAATGAAAAACGGTCGTAATTCCTGATGCGCCTGTAAAGCACCTCTGAGCATAAACCAGAGAGCAACCAGCTGAGCGATGAAAAGGAAACGTTCCGGCTGAAGATTCTCGTCTTTGTCGTAAGAAACCAATACGATACCGAACAGAAGTAATAATAAGGCATCCGGTAATGAAAAGATAAAACGGCTTTTCTTTGTTGTGAATTCCATAAGTAGAACCCCACCGGCTAACAATAGAGATGTGAAATGAAACCAGCAAATTTTTCCGGACAGCGTGCCGTCTGCTAATTCCGGATTCATGGCGAAGATTATACACAATAGTAACATTCCACTCGTTGCGAGTAAAAGTAATCTTAGATAACTAAAAAATTATTCATAATTATATTTATTAAAATGTGAAAAAACTCTGCTTTCTGTGGGTTGAGAGGCAGAGACCTTCTCACAACTTATCTGTCAGGCATTGCCAAATGGATGGCAAAGAAATGGACCGATGCAAGTATACCCTATTTAAACAGAAAGAGAAGCCAGTGTGTTTTCCTTTTGAGAGGAAAGATTTGAACAGGTCTAAAGAGGTCGCAAAAGTATATTTTGCTTTATTGGAGGGTGAATGTTAGAGTTGACATTTTGTTGACAATATGCAAACGACTGGCATACAAAATATTTTGATGATAAACGGTAATCCTTATTTGAAAGGGGAAAGTTAAGGTTAGGGTTGTTTTTTTAATGTGAAAAGAGGTAAATAGAGGAAGATTCCTAAGATAGACATGGCAAGCCCGCCGATGGTGCCGGCGGCAAGCGGGAACCAAAACGCTTCCTTATCCGGACCTAACATGAATGGGATGAAGCCTAAGATGGTCGAAACGACTGTGAGGAAAATGGGCGTGATCTTAGCATTCCAGGCTTTCAGATATGCCTTGTAGGGCGACATCAACGGTTTGCGTTGCCGGATTTGGTTGTATTCATTCAAAATGTAGATGCTTGCGTTAACGGTTATGCCGCACAATAGGACGAAGGAGGCAAATCCTCCTTGGTCGAAATTCAATTTGAACCAATAGAACGTGAGGAATACGCCAATGTAAGAGATCGGTATTACAAAGATAACGGCCAAGGGCTGTTTCAGCGAATTGAACAGGATACTGGTGGTAAAGAAGATAATGACGATGATCAGCAATAACAGAAGATATTGTTTATTGTCCTTTTTGTCCCAATACCAGTAAGCGCTTTCCGACTTGGCGGTATAACCCATCGGCAGTATGGCATTGATTTCCTTCAGGTCGCGTTCCTGTATCTTATTTCCCTGATTGGAAGCCCCGATATATTCGTATTGCAGACAGAGGCGGTATTGTTGGTTTACTTTGCAAACCTTCTGCGGCATCTGTCCTTTTTCGACACTTGCAAGTTCTGCTAACTTGTAGGGCTTGCCGTCAATAGTTTGTGGAACATACTGCATGCTCCACACATCGTATTCCTGTGACTGGCGGGAGGAGAGTTTCAGTTTCTCTGTCTCTTCGTTGACGACGATCGTCCCGGTATAAATGTCCTTTCCGAAAACGGGATTGATGGAGGCGAACAGGTCGATCGGCTGTATGTCCTCCTGGGTTAGCCGGGCTTTGTTGAGGTTGAAGTAGAACTCCTGGTAATCGTCTTTCCACCACGAGAATTCTGAATTGATCAGCACTTCCTTGATGCGGCGGTGGGTGAGCAACTTGGCTTTCAGCTGTTCGGCCCATTCGTACAGCTCGTCGTAGTTGTAACCATACATCACGATACGGAAAGAACCGGCTCCTTCGCGTACATCGTTGCTGAATCCCTGGTCCTGCAAACCGTAGACTTGCCAGCTCCCCCCAATTCAAGTGCTTTGCTGATGATTTTGCTTTTCAATGTGTACGGGAAACCGCTCCGTTCACTCTCTTTCGTAAAATAGATGCGGATACCGGCCTGGCGTGCGCTGTAGACGTTTGTTTGGAACTGTCGTATTTCTTTGAAGGTGCTGAGATAGGCTTCCATCCGGCTCATCAAGGTATTCATTTGTGGCAAGGTCGTCCCGTTCGGGAGCGATGCGCTGACAGACAGGATCGTTTCTTCGTTGCGGGTGAAGTAACTTCCTTCATAAACTTTTTGTACGAACAGGCGTAGGGTCCCGCCCAATGCCTTATCGACGATGGGTTTGATCTTCTCCTTGTACGTCTCGTTGGAGGCGAATTTATTATATGTATCGATTAGCAGGGTGTCTGTTGCCGTGTAGACCTTCTTTTTGTCTTTCGTGTCGTATTCGATTTTTTCCGGTAACAGGAAAACCGGGATGCCGAATGCTAACAGTAAAATGAAACATGCCAATTTCTTCCATCCGCAAAGGAAATCGATCTGACATTGATAGTACCGGTTGTAGTAGACAGGGAAACGTTTGAGAAAGCGGTTCGTTCTTTTTTCTGATCCGGCTTTTCCATGTATACTCGGTCTCTTCTCCGGATATGTTCTTTTTCCGCTTTTTTTCCATTCCAAATTCATCTTATCGATTAGGGCGGGAACCAGGAAAAGCGCGATCAATAGGGAGACTCCTAAATTGATGATGACGACAGCCGCAAAATCCTGCAGATTGAGGCGTATCTTTTCATCTAAGAAAAAGATAATGACCAGTGCACCTATCGTTGTCAAAGTGGCTGCCAATATGGATAGGATTGCCTTTCGGTTATGTCGGTTCCGGATATGTTCCGTCATGACGATCGTGTTGTCGATCACCAGGCTGAGTGAGATTGTGACGCCTGCCAACGAATAAAGCTGCATTTCCAGTCCTGACAGATAATAAAGGATGACAGCAATACTGAGGTTGATCGAAAGGCTGATGATGATCAGTAACAGATATTTTATCTCGCGTGTGATCAGCAAGACAAACATCAGTAGGATCAGGACGGTAAGCCCCGTACGGACATAAATCTTGTTCAGTTCGTCCTGAATGAATTCGGTCGCGTCATAGCTGGTATGTATTTCATAACCGGGGGAAGCAAGGTACGGATATGTTCCATTTCGGCTCTTACCCGTTTGGCAAGTTCCAGCTGGTTCGCCGTCTCCTCGGCGCGGATGGACAGATAGATGGAATTCAAGCCGTTGATACGGTAATAACTCTGTGGAGCCTCTTCCTGACGGGTAACTTTTAGCAGTTGGTCCAGGCGGATCAGCTTGCCGTCTTTGTTCAGGACGGTTATAAGCGATGGGTTGAATCCGTCTGTTTCGTTTTCAGGAACCAAAGCGAGACGTATCCACTGGCTACTTTGTCCTCCTTTGCACGAAGTCGCCAACTGGGTTTCCACGTTTCCGGTTCCTAAGAATTCTTTTTGATAATACTGGCTGATCGCTTTCTGTATATCCGGGATGCTGATACCTAACGTTGCCAGCTGACGGCTATCATATTCCAGTCGCCATTCCATCGGGGTGGCACCACTGACATCGATGCGGTAGATGCCGGGAATCCCGCTTAGGCGAGGTTTTATCTGGTCTTCGGCAAAGCGTTGTATGAATATGGGTGTGGCTGCCGCATTCAGTGTGTAGCTCATGAAAGGCCGTACTTCCTTGTCGTCCGGCCGGCTCATTTCCAGGACTGGATAGCTCAGTCCGTTCCGGTAGGCTGGGCCATGTCTGTCGGATGATGGTAGACGCTTCGAAACGGGCGGCATCGATATTGGTATGCTTGTCCAGCTCGAGCGTGACATATCCCCATCCGTTGCCGGAAGTGGAATTGATCTCCTTGATCCCCTTGATGCGTGCCAACATCGCTTCGAGCCGCGAGGTCACTTCCATCTCTATCACGCGTGCCGAATTGCCCGGCATGTTATAGCTGATAGTCAACTGTGGCAGCGTGCGTGACGGCGACAGCTTGATCGGCAGCAGCGGTATAAAGGCAATCCCTGCCAGTGCCACGCAAAGGAAGGTGACGATGATGGTGAAAGAGGATATTTTTAGGAGATGCACTCATTATTCATTTTTTGTTACAATCCGTATTTATATTCGAACTCGTTCGAAAGGGAAACTCCGTTTCGAAATCGTGCAACGTCAGTTTTCGGATCTTATAATAGCTCAGCCAGTAGTTCTGTAAAGCCGAAATATAGTTCCGCTGCGCTTCCTGTTGGCGGTTCAGCGACAGAGTAAGACTGTTGATATCCGCTTTTCCGATCATGAAGCGTTGCTTGGTTTCGCTGTAGGCTGTTTCTGCCAGGTCTACCGCTTCTTCGGCACTCCCAATCAGGGCTTGCTGGATATTGAAGTCGCCGACTGTCATAATCACGTCTTCTTCTACTGTCAATTCTTTTTGTTTGGCGGATGTTTCGGTGACAAGCAGGTTGTTCTTGGCAATATTATGCTTCCCTTTTCGTACGCCCCAGTCTACCAACGGGATCGAAACAGACAAAGAGACGATTTCCTGCTGTTGCAGATTTTTGTAGGCGTCCTGTATGTTCTTGGACACTTGGTTGAATCCGACGCTGGCATTGATCTGGGCGTTGAACATCGCTTCTTTCTTGGTTTTGTCTACCTGCTGCTGGGCTTCTAATATTTGCTGGCGCAACTCCAGAAAGGTCGGGTTGTTTGCACGTGCCAATTCGAGTGCTTTGTCGACCGAGATTTCCATATTGCGCGGGCGGCTTGGGAGGCGCAGGCGTATTTCTGTATTCTTGTCGAAGTTCAAGTAAGAGGCGAGGCTGAACATGGCACGTTTTAGGGCGATTTCCGCATTTTTCAATGTGTTGCGTGCGTTTACGGCATCCAATTTCAGTGTCAGCAAATCCGCTTGGCTGATAGAAGCTATCTTATGCCGTTCCTGCCCTGTCCGGTACAGTGTGTCGGTCGTGGCGATATTTTCCTTGGCCAGATCATATTCCACCTGTGCCATTGCCAGAGCGAAGAAATAGGTCGTTGCTTGCTCGCTCATTTGCTCTACATTATATAATAGTTCTTTCTTGACCTTCTCGTATTTCAACGGTTCGATTTTCCGTTCCCATTTAAAAGCGTTATACCCCAATAAGTCTTGCTGGTAGCCGAGGCGGATCGGAACCGATGAGAACTGGTTATAAGTTTGGTCGCCGAAATAGCGCATATAATCCAAGTCTGTATCCAAATAGAATGTACCGCCTAAGAGGTCGAAATTCTGTTCGATCTCCAATTGCCCGCCCGCATAAAACGATTGTTGTTTTCTATATACGTCGATATCAGCCTCCGAGTCATATCGTTGGGTAAAATAACGGCGGTATTGTGCCGGCGTCAGATTTAGGGTAAGGCTTGGCAGACGGCCGGCCTTGTAAGTCCGGTATTCCCAGTAGCCGGCCAGATACATATTCTTGTATCGGAAAGCGTCCAGCGAACTGTCGGCCGCCAGTGTGATAGTTCGTTCCAGCGTCAGTGTGAGCTGCGCTTTTCCTCCGAACACGCATGCAAGCATCAACAACGTGATGACATATCTATAAATGAATTTCCTGTCCATAACTTCCAATTTTCAATTTTCAACATTCAAATTACCAACCTCATGTTTGCGATAAATGAACCAGTATATCAGTGGTATGACAAAAGGCTGACTGCCGTACCGATCAGCATGGCCGAGATCATGGCGATGGAGAGCGGCTTTGCAGTTCGCTGCCCATATCGAATGTGAAAAGCAGCGGAACCATTCCGAATATTGTCGTTAATGATGTCATGATGATAGGGCGCAGGCGCCGCCGTCCGGCTTCATGTATGGCTTCCATAAGAGGAACCCCTTCTTTGCGGAGTTCGTTGATAGCATCCAGTTTCAGGATGGAGTCGTTGATGATGATACCGCAGGTCACGACGATACCGATGGCACTCATCAGGTTCATGGTATGGCCGCATATCCAGAGCACCAGCAAGGAGGCTGCCACATCGATCGGAATTTCAAGCAGCACGATGAGCGGCTGCAGGAAACTTTCGAACTGGGCTGCCAGGATGAAATACATCAGTAGGATCGAAATGAACAAAATCACGACCAGCTCGTTCAGCATCTGCCGGTTGGAAAAGAAACTTCCTGAAAAATCGATATCCCAGTCTGTATCGATTTCTTTTTTTACATTTTCCATCAACTGTTCGGCATTGTCTATATCATAGAAACTGAATGGAATGTATTCTCCGTTCTTTCCTGCCGTGATCGTTTTCAAGTCCTCTCCCGGAGTGACACGCACCAGCGATTGCAGCGGGATATATCGTACGTTGCCTTCCGTGTCAGGAACAGTGTTTACCAATGTTTTCTGTAAGACCTCGTTAACCGTTTGTTCTTCCCCGGCCAATGCGATTGGCAGATATTGTTGGTAGGAGCGGAGCGTTGCTACTTCATTCTCTTTGAATGCCGTTTTCAGCAACCGGTACACTTCGTTGTAGTCGACGTTATAAAGCAGAAGTTTCTGTCTGTCTATTGTGATATTTAATTGGTTGTCGAAGGTGATACCGACAGGAGTATGTCCTGTTTTCGCCTCGATTTGCTGTTCTATTTTATTCAAGACGGAGGCTTCCGGTGCTTCAGATTTATTGCGGGTGTGCAATTCGGCGACAATGTCGGCTTCACCTGTCACAAACAGCTTTTCAAATACTGTTTCGGGAGGCGAGAAGGATATCACTGCCATCGGGTAATGCGTTTTGATCCATTTTTCCACCGATTTTTGCAAAGGAGCGATTCCGGTTGGTTTCTCCGTCTTGAAATATAACTCGCTTTCGGAAACCGACATCTCGCGATCCCGGTTCAACAGGAATTGCTGCTGCCCGACATAGGCCGTGTGTTCTTGTACCTGATTGTCGATAGAGGCGAATAACTGGCTGACACGGCTCTGGTTTTCATCGATATGGATGTTTTCGTTCCATTCCACATGAGCGATCAGTTCGTTCTGGTCTATCTCCGGCATACGGCTTTTCGGTATTTCGTAGAACAGAAAGGCGCAAAGCGGGAGCGTAATGGCAATGAAAATCAGGCTTGCTGTTTTGTGACGGAACACAAAATCCACTCCGGTATCATAGAAGCGGTCCAATGTATGCTCTTTTACCAGATTGTTGATTCGTATATTGAAACCCTTATGTTTGATGTCCGGAATACTGTATACCAGTTTGTAGAGTACCGGCAGCAGCATGATTCCCGTGAAATAGGAAACCATCAGACCGACGGTGACGGCAAAGGCTTGGTCGAAGAAGATCGCTCCTGCTATTCCGCTCATGAACACAAGCGGAACGAAGACGGCAATTGTCGTAAAAGTGGAACTCAGCATCGGAGTAATTACTTCGGTCGTCCCTTTATTGCAAGCCTCTTCCAGCGAGTCTCCTCGTGTCCTGTATTGGGTAATGTTTTCCGTTACGATGATCGAACTGTCGATCATCATACCCAAAGCCAGGATCAACCCGGAGATGGAGATGATATTCAGCGACATCTTGCAGAGGTAGAAAAAAAGGAAACTGATGATCAGGCTCACCACCATACTTAACCCGATCACTGCCGGGCTCTTGATATCCCCTAAGAAAAGGATGGCGACGATACAGATGAAAAGGAAACCCAACGACAGGTTTTGTTTCAGGTTCGAGATGGTATAATCCAGCAATTCCGTCTGGTTGCGGCTGACACTGAAATCGATATCCGGATAGACGGAAGCAAAGTAATCCGTCACTTCTGCCAATGCCTCTTTCATGTTATCCATATTTTCATCCGCCTGCTTGATTACAGCCAGCGTTACCGCCCGTTTCCCGTTGGAAAGGGAAGCTCCGGTCTCTTTCTCCGGCACGACGGAGATGCGTGCCAAATCTTTCAGTTGAAAAAAATATGGTTATTTTTCCTGATATAAATATTCTCGACATCTTCCGGTGTGCGCAGCAGTGTCGAGAACTTGATATTGTACTCGTAATAGCCGTCACGTACGGTCATGCTACCCGGTTCTATATTGTTAGATGTCAGTGCGGCCTCCAGATCGTCAAGTGTGATCTCCGACATTTTCAGCAACTTCATGTCCGGAACAATCTGTAACTGCCGTTTCAGAATTCCGGTCACATCTACCATTGCCACTTCGGGCAACTGTTCGATACGACGTTTGATCACCGTTTCGGCAAACTGGCAAAGGTCGAGGAACGATCCTTCGTTTATTTCACTGTAAGCGCTGTCGCTTTTCAATGTCAGATTCAAGCAGAATACGGGAATATCAGTGGCACTGGCTTTGATTACCCGTGGACGTTCTACTTCACGTGGCAGGTAGTTCATAGCTGCGTCTATCTTTTCGTTGACTTCGATAAAAGCCAGATCCGTATTTGTTCCGAAATCGAAGTTTAGGCGTATGATGGCAGCACCGTCGCGTGTTTCACTGTGGATGTCGCGTAAACTGGCAACCTGCATTAATTGCTGGCGGATGGTTTTTACTACTGTGTTTTCCAATTCGCGTGCCGAAGTGTTCTGGCCGGATACCTGTACGGTGATCTCCGGAATTGCAATATCAGGCAGCAACGACACCGGAATGGTGAAGTAAGTAACCAGTCCCACGATAAAGCAAGCCGTAAAAGCCATCAATACCGCGATAGGGCGTTGTAGTAGAAACTTTATCATGTATTAGAACTATGATTTATAAATTATGATTTCTGAATTGTCAATTGTCCATTTTTAATTGTCAATTACTTTGACCGGTGCTTCGTGAGCCAGGTTAATGTTACCGCTTGTAATCACGATATCCCCTTCTTTCAGTCCGTCAATGATCGTATAGCTGTCGGCATTTTCCAAACCTGTATGTACATAGTTCCAGTATGCTTTGTCTTCCGTTAATGTGAATACAACCTGTTTGCCGGAACGGAGTACGACAGCGCTTTTGGGAACGACCAACTGTTTACCCAGCGAACGATGGATACTTACTCGTACATTCATCCCTTCGAACAACTTACCTTTATCGTTTACGGCAGCTTTCACCTGTACCATCCCGTCTTTGTCTACCAGCGGGTTTATTTCGGATATACGGCCGTCAGCCGTGACATCGGACAAGGCAAAAGGAGCTACCTCTACACGATCGCCTGTTTTGATAAGCGGCAGTTCGCTTTCCAAAACTGTGAAAGCGGCTTCCAATGTGCGGGTATCGATAATGGAACAGAAAACATCGGAGGTAGAAGCCGTATTGAACTGTTTGGCGAACAGGTTAGCGACGACACCGTCGAAAGGGGCGGTCAGGACTGCGTTTCGTTGTTCGTATTCGGCAAGCTGCCAAGAGATCAGTGCCTGGTCATACCCGCTTTTTACCTTGACTAACTGCATGGTTGCGGGCGGTACTTTTGTAGAATCTTCCAGTTTGTAGCCCTGTCCGATCAGTACGTCTTGCAGTTCCAGTTTGGCGCGTTCGAGTGCATCTTTGGCTTGCGCTGTCTTGTTGGCAAGGCGGAAGGTTGAGAGTTCTGCGAGTTTTTGCCCTTTCGTCACGCGATCGCCGTTCTTCACATATATCTTGGCGATCGGTTCTGCCGATTCGAATTTTAGGTCGACAAAGTTTCGGGCTGACAGTTTGCCGTTACTGATCAGTTCGTGGTTGAAATCAGTAGTATTCAACTTCATCACCGTCACCTCGTTTGTCTCATCCGGCAGAACGGTTTCTACGCTTTCTTCGAACCTTTCTCTTTCTTTTCACCGGAGCAAGCCATCATCCCGGCCAGAATCAGTATAGCAAACAATTTGTAGTATTTCATATTTTATTGTTTTTATCAAAGTTGTTTCGCAAATATACAAACATATTTTAGTTACGAGCCTTTCGTAATTACTTTTTTCTATTATCTTTTTACTTCTTCCTCATTTCCCGGATTGCCGTACTTTCCACCTTCGGTTCTTTGGTCAGCACAGCTCCGGCGGCAGCCCGCAATTTATCCACCTGGTAGAACTCCGGCTCTGCATATAGCTTGGCTAACAAATAATATGGATACAATCTCTCCGGCAGTATCCCGATAGCCTGAAGCAATTCTTCTTCCGCCTCCCGGTAATCTCCGAGCATCTGCCGGTTTTTGGCGATCATGTACCGGATCATCGGGTCTCCGCTCAGCCGCTTCGCCCGTTCCAGCACCCGTATCGCTTCGGCGTGTTGTCCCGTCTTGCTGAGGCATTGCGCCTCTTCGAACAAGAATTCAGGTTTATGCTTTAGCTTGTCATGCAAACTGTGATAATCTTCCGCAACCGATTCATACGCCTTGTTGTTGTAGATCATCTGCATCCGTCCCCATCGTTTATATGCCTCATATTGCCCTTTCTGCAAGATGAACAGACAGACGGAGGCAAGCGACAACAGACTTATCATCGTAATATGGCACACCGGTGATACGGATAGGGCAGATGATCTTGTCCGCGTCCCATCTTCCGTCACGCATATCGCCCCCAAAAACACCAACGCCACCCAAAACGACGGCAACTGCAACGGATAGGACGACACCGCGAACACCGCTAACGCCAACACGCCACCGGCCGTTCCCTGCTGCCTGTTCCGGATTCCATAGTACGCCATGCTCCCCAGCCATGCCACGAACACGATCAACCCTCCGACCCCCTGTTCCAGCCCGATCTGCAGGTATTCGTTGAACGCATATTCGGGACATCCGCCACCCGTTTCTCCCGGTCTGTTGCGTTCCCTGTTGCGAAATACCCGCCTTGCGCCTCCGCGTATGCCGCCGGGAATCCGCCTAACCCCGTTCCTGCAAGCGGCTGTCCGGCAATCGCTTTCACCGTCACTTTCCACATCAGCAATCGCCCGTCCGCCGAATCTTGTTTCATCCCGTAAACCCCGGCAATGGTACATCCCACCAATATCGCCACAATTGCAATAAAAAGGAATTGTAGCATTCTTATACCGTCGACATACAGCTCTCGTCTTCTCCCATCCGATCCGTTCCGTCCAGTACACCCATCCGCAAGCCACGACCGCCGCCATCCACGCCGACCGACTCATTCCGGCAGGCAGGACAATCAGGATAGCTCCGGCGCATACCCAACCGAAATAATGCATCCCCTTTTGAAACCGCAACGCCGTCCACAGGCAAACCGGCAGCACGACCGCTAAGTACCCGCAGTAAGGCCCCGGATTAAAGAAAGAACCCGTCAGCCGGAAAAGCGAATGGTTGGAATAGGCATAGCCATGCAATTGCTGCATTCCCCAGACGGCTTCGACCAGTCCGGTGAGCATCAGCACAAATAAGAAAAAAAGAACTTCAGGCAAGGAGCCTCTGTAAGAAAATAGCGCAACAGAAACCACAACACGACCAACTGCCCGCCGAAAAGCAGTTTTTCGGGTTCGGGATCGAGCTGCCAGTCGTATGTCGCGAGCGTGATCCCGGCAAAGAGGAGCAACAATCCGTCCGGCAATGCAAACGGGATGCTTTTCCTCCCGCCAGGCCATGCCGTCACAACCGTCCCGATCGCCATCAGCGCCATCGACAGGTGGAACCAGAAGACTTTCCCCGTCACAATGCCGTTCGCCAATGCGCTGTCGCCGACGAACGGCGTGGCGATCAGCATCGCCCGAAAACGGATGCCAGTGCAGTCCGGATTCCATGCCTATGCAATTTGAGTTCCATGCCGGTGTATTTTATTTCCATGCTTATCCGTTTTTTATTCGATTTTCTTCATGAACCGATCCCAGCGGAACTGCCCGGTGTACGGATCGACCGATTTCCAGACAAATGCCGCCTTGCCGACGATATATTCTTCCGGCAACAAGCCCCAATAGCGCGAGTCCTGCGAGTTCAGGCCTTTGTCACCCGCCATGAAATAATAGTTTTTCAAGAAGCGGTATTCCCGTATCGGTTCGCCGTTCAGGAAAACGGTTGAATCATTATAGTTGATTTCCGCTTTTTGTTCCCATGCGATCAGCTTGCGGTATAACAGATAATTTTCCCGGTTCATTTCGACCTTGTCACCGGCTTTCGGGACATAGAGCGGTCCGAAATTCCGGATGTTCCAACTGATGACGGAGTCGAACGGGAATGCCTTATAGACACCGTCCGGAAACTCTCCCGGCAACGTCCGCCCGATGCGTTCCTGCGAATCCATGTTCCCGAGCGGTTCGTTCGTGCCGTTTATCCGGAACCTTCCGTTCCGGATGGAAAGCGTGTCGCCCGGCAATCCGATACACCGTTTGATGTAGTATTTCAGGATATGCATCTCGATCTTGTCCCAGCCGTTGGGATGCGGGAAGTTGAAGACCAGCACGTCGCCCCGCTTTGTTTTCCGAAATCCCGGTGTGCGGTGTATCTCGGTCTGTTCCAGCCGCAGCGTCGCGTTGAGGTCGAACAGCCGTGCGCCGAGCGTCGGTTTCCAGACCGCCACGAAATCCCCTTCGACCAGTTCCGGCTCCATCGAGTCGCTGGGGATGCGGAAGGAGGCGAGGAGGAAGACTTGAGAGAAGAGCCAAAAGGCGATCAGAACCACCAAAGCGAGAAATAGATTCAATAATATGTTAATCCATCGTTTCACAATCTATCTTTTAGATTAAAAAATATATCATTTTATATTCAGGTTGCTACAATCAATACCAGTCAATTTTATTATCTTCATCACAAACGAATATTCTTTGTTGCTTTCCCTGCGAGCATTTAATGGCCAAAAGGGCTTTTTGAGGCACATTTTCAAATTCGATAAAAACATCATTCGCTATTTTGGTATTGATAAGTTGCCAATTATTATTATCCCAATAATATAAAGAATACTCCAATCCTGGCTGAATAGAATTTCCATCACAACGACGAATATACGAAATTTTGGATATATTTACTGGCCGGCAAAAATCAAAACCGACCCAATCTTCTCCTTTGGCACTGAAATTTGTCAATTGATCACCATCTGCTATATTAGCTGCGTTGTTGCTTTTATCAAAAATCGAATTTGTACATTTGATAATGTTGCCTTGAATGATCGAATCATGTTCATCATAGAAATAAATTTCAGCCATGTCACACTGACTTGTATCAGAAGATGTAAAACGCCAATATCGATATTCGGCATTTTTATCAAGAAACACTGTGCCATTTGTTAAATTCCCTTGAGGTAATTCCGCTATTTTCTTTGTATGATCAAATTCCCTGTTTTCAGAAGTTTCGATAATACCTCCTGTTATTTTTTTTTCTAATAGAAAATACATTGTCTCCCAAAGGATATTTTCGATTGAATCTGATCGTACGAAAAGCTGAAGTGTCTGGTTCTATAAATTGGATATGCTTCGAAGCAGAAGCCAAAAACGGTTTGCTGATCGGAATAGCATTGCCATTAGAGTCATACGCCAAGGCGATATAACAGGTATTCAGTCCCATTCTTTCGAAAACCACATGACTACCAGCTATTTTCCCCCAATAGACAGGAGTCCAATTATTTCCATCATAGATGGCTATAAATGGAGATTGTCCACTCTTCAATGATTCCTGCAACGGAATACGTATGTCAATCGTAGGCATATATTCAGCGGTAACATCTTGTATAAACATATTCCTGAGTTTGGGTGGGATATATTTCTCAGTTGCGATTTTCAGATACTCTTCATTGGGTTTGTACACATTGCGGAAAATCTTAGGGACTTTCAAATATGGATAATGAACTGTGCCCGGATCTGTCGTATGGGGCGCAAACTCCAAGTTTCCAAAACGCGTTGTATAAACTGTATTCCAAGAATGTCCATTATTACCTGTAGACCAATTGGGCGTAAAATCATAAGCGACAGGAATTCCTTTACTACGCATGATTAAGACAGCCCCTAAACAATACGTGGCACAATTAGAAAAAGGAAGTTTCAGTATGATATCAGGATCATAAATCGGAAGTGTCTTTAATAATCCAAAACTTTGAGGTGTGTTTTTCATTTGGTTATTCACTTCTGTTGCTGCAAAAATTGGATTTCGTTTATACTCGTCACACAAATATGCCAGATCAATATCTCCTTTACAAATATCGTAATAGGCATTCCTCCATTCGGTAAGCGGCTGCCCTTCAAAACATTTATAAGGTAATAGATATTCACAAAATTGTTCGAAATCCAGATGTTCGGCCCATTCGCATTCTCTCCATTGTTTGAAAGCTTCATCGATTGACTGAATAAGAAACTCCGAAGTGATAACCTCTATATCCCGTTTCTGTTTATATTTACTTTCAAATCTAAGACGAAGCGATTCGATATGTTTTTCTTGTTCAAGTTTGTCTTCTGATAAAGCAACGACAGAATCAATGGCGTGATAATAGTCCTCAATGCCTTTATCATAAGAAGTATGGTAAGGCATGTATCGAATCAGGTATTGGGCTGCTTCCAGTTTCTGCCGATCATCCAGTTTTGCGTAGTGCGACAAAACCGCTTCAAGCTCCCCTCTGTTTTCTCCGGCTTCCCGCAGAGCGTATTCCACATCGGTTATTTGTAAGCCGCAAGCAAAAAGCATCAAGTAGAAAGGCAACGAAAAAACAGATATTTTGTAGTTGTTTTATATTGCAATCTCATATTCATTGTTTTAGGGGAGAAACTATATTTCAATCATTCTTTATCATGACAGGATGAAAGATATGCACTTCTAAATCTTCGGAAATCTCTTGATCTGTAATTTTATCTACAAAAAAAGGATTCCATCATGAAGCTGACACCAGCCTGTATAAGGATTGAATGTGTTTATGGGCAGTTTGATTTCTTTTATTTTATTAAGCTCATTATCAAACAGACATAAATAAAAATCCCGTTCTCTGGATAATAATTCCAGGTTTTCGTTTTTACCGAAATCAATGGCATCCACATGCAAACGGGCATACATATCACATGTCGGAAGATACATGATATCAAAAAATGAGGATTTTCAAATCCGTGTCTTTGCCATTCTGTATAATCTGTTTTGGATTTACACTTTTGAGCTTTATTGGAAGTGTAATCGCTATCAGCTTTGTACATTTTTCCAGATCCTGTGTTCAAATCGATCTTGTAGAGATGTGATTCTATCGGATAATTATATAAAATGTAATCATCCCGAAAGTTGACATTCGGTTCACTCATGTTCGCATACCCTTTGCTTATGTCTGGTTCCGCAATAGATGGAGATAAATTGAAAGTTTTTACCTTTTGGTTTTCTTCGAGGAAAATTTCTTTTACTTTGAATCGGGGTGGCGAAACAGACCTATCTTTTACCGTGCATAGCAGTGACTGGTGCAGGGCATTGTAATACAAACGAATTGTAGACATAGCATGATTCGTATTTATGATCAATTCCTCGTCTTCTTGCAAAGAATTACGGATTTGAATACGTTTCAACACATTCCCTTTCGGATCAATCAGGAATACGGATTCCGATTCATCAGCAACCCAAATGGAGTCTTTTTGATATGCAAAAATTCCAGTTAAGCGAGTTATGGCGTTAGGACCACTTGTTTGTAACGGAATTTGAATGATTTTTTTCTCCAGAAGATCGATACAATCCAAAGCATGTTCCTTATGGTTATATCCAATCAATATATGTTTAGCACCTACTTGCACCGAAGAAGACAAATAATAGGACTTTAGTTGTAATACGTCAGAAGGAGGGAAAAAAGTTCCTCCTTCTGTATTTCAACTAAGTCATTATCAACGGTCTTTATATTTTCTCTTCTCTGAGAGCAAGATATACTAATGCAAATTATGCATAAATAATGAAATAGTAATTTGTACATGGTTATCTACAATACGTTGGACCATAACATTCAGGACGTTCACTGTCTTTAAAACGGCATTCATTTCCGGAACTTGATGGACATGGAAACAAATGATAGTTTGATTTATTCTCATCCCAAGCTAAAGCCTCGACATTTTCCAATGCCAAGTCAGAGAGTTGAACCTCATTTTTGTTTTGCTGGTAGTTCCAGCCTGCGGCGGCGATCGCTGCAAAAGCGATTACGCCGATGATTTTCTTTCCCATGTTTCTCTTTAATTATAATTGATATTCTATCACATGAAATTCAGGATTATCACTTAATCCATACAATTTATTTGTCGTAGGATTGATTGTAAAGGTGAAAATAGGCGAATCCAATGTATATCGTTGTAGAGGATTTCCTTTATCGTCAAATACAAAAAGTTGATCTTTTAGATATTTGTGGTTTTCACGATTAAAATAGATCCCAGAGTATAAAACATATACTCTCCCATTTATGGATAAAGGTGAAAAATATGCATCTCGTGATTGCCCTGAAACAGAATTAACATGAACTGATTCATCTTGAATAGTCTGTTTGATTACTGGAAAAAACAAATCAGGACCTTGTATTCTTTTTTTTTTAAATTGCCATATATATCATATAGCTCTATTAAATCTGTTTGTTTATAAAAAAGGAAGATCCCATTTTGATCCGGAGACAGGGTAGCATAACAGGAAAGTCCTTCTATTTTTTTCAAAAGGGGTCAATATCTCTCCATATTCCGGGTATTCACCTTTTGTTTCTATAAATTTGCCTTCTGAGTCGTAGAATGATAAACGCTTTTTAGTACTATTATAAGCTGTTGTCATAAAATGGTGATTGGGTAAAATAACGATATTCCCAAAAAGATCAGGCAGCATAACTTCTTTTATTGCTGTTGGTGATATAGTATCTGAAAATAAGATGTCTTTTTTACGATAAGCAGATATGAATGGTCTTTGTGCATCTGATAGCCATAATAGGCTGTCAGATGATTGTATTTGTTGTATATGAAGAAATTCTCCAGGGCCATTTCCAAAAGAAATAGATGTGTTAACTTTCTCTCCTGTATTAACATTATACATATGCAATATATGTTCATCCATATCTTCTTTTAGAATAAGGATTGAATCTTCTATATGTAATGCTGTCGGACGCATTACCTCTTTAGAAAATTGAAGATCAGTGCCTTTAATCTCGCCTTTATCCAAGAAATCTGTCAATTTGAAAGATATGCAATTCTCATAAACTCCTTTGTTGTTACAAGAACAAAATGTAATAAAAATACATATACTGATAAATTTTGCAATTTTCATAACCTTTATTTTTAATTGGCTATATAATATACTATTATGTAACGATTTAACTTTGACGTGATGAGATCTTTTTCATTCGGATCCAATTTCCCGTCATGCAAAAAGGATTTTAATGTTTTTTGTTTGATCCTATCTTCTATATCAGCCTCATATATGATCAATAACGGAATCTCTTTATTGTAAATCATCTCTTTGGTATAGTCGAAAAACTTATAGTCGAAATATTTGTTCAAATCAGTTGTTACTTTTTCTCGAAGAGACATGGAGCCAGATCTATAAAAAGAGAAAATTTTCACATGTCGACAATTTGATGTATCCGGAGTCAAGATCCAAGACACAGTACTTCCTTTTTTCGGATAAGCAAATTCAGTCAGTTCAAATTCATCTGGTATATGTTTTTGATCCACGTATTCCTTTGTGTAGATTTTGTAGTTGGTTTTTTCTTTAGTCGCTTTATTACTGATAGTTCTACTTTCACTATTGAAAGACGGACTATCTACGAACTTTCCATTGTTAGGGGTTGTCGTACGGCGAACACCTTTGGATGGAAATAGATTTTGCCCCCATGTGACGAAGGGAAGCAATAATAATATGATGATTAATTTCATGGTATATTTATTTTAGAAAGTGCTGAAGAGGCTCCTTCAGTCACTTTCTTTATTCGACACGTTTTATCCTCTCATGTTTGGACAAACTTTTATTAAATTTCCCCAAATGGATGAATATACATTACAGGTACTACTAAAATCAACAATACAACCATAATAAGTACAATTTCCCCAATCTGTTTCGCCTTGGGCTAACGCTTCCGCATTAGCTAATGCTAAATCTGACAGCGGCACTTCATTTCTACTCTGATTGTAATTCCAGCCGGCAGCCACTGCTATTGCTACTAAAAGTGCTGCTCCAAGTATACGCTTTTTCATTTTCGTATTTTGTTTTATCGTTTTTGATTCAGTAAATTCCCTATCTTTGTTCATTCTTTTAAAGCAACAAGATAGCCAAATGATGTACTGAACTTGCATCATTCTGTTTGTCCGGTTTATATTACCATCATACACCTCCTTTCTAAGGGGTTTCGGGGAGCTTGCCGTCGTAGTTTCTGAGGCTTTTCAGGCAGGCTCCCTTTCGTTCAATTACTGAACTTGGCCTCTTATTTTTACTTTGACAGGACTTGCTGTGTTACATTTAAGTGTGACGATTTCATCGAAAAAGCCTGTGTCTTTCGGTGTCATCCTGACTTCAATACGAAGCCGCTCTCCCGGCTTCGCTGGGCGTTTGTCATAGTTTGCAGTCGTACAACCGCAAGTGGTACTGATATCCAATATGACAAGGGGATTGTCTCCCGTGTTTTCTATTTCAAAACAGCCGTTTTCTCTTCGGATTTCGAAAATGCGCCGAAGTCTACTTCGCTGTTTATGGCTTTTGCCGTCGTTTTGATCCGGTCGCGCCCCGGTGATATTTTCCCGGTCATCTGTTTCAAATACAAATCCTTGACCTCCAAGTTATGCACCGGATTGCCGATCACTTTCACCTTGTTGTCCCAGTCAAGCAGGAAGGTTTGGAATGTGATGTCTTGCGGAAATTTGTTTAATTTGTCCAACTGACTGTCCCGGTCGATACAGACCGGACGGTTAAAGTTGTCGCGTTTCAGGATATATCGCAATTCTTTATCATCTTTCGACTGGAAGACGAAAATGAACGGGATGTTGCTGTTTGTTGCCGAATCGACATGGGCGATCAATTCTTTCCATTTCGGCAGTTGCAATTTGCAACTGGTGCAACCTGTTGAATCGACATAAATCAGCACTTTATATTCCACATCGGGTATCCGGTATTCCACCTGCTCAGTGACGAAACGGGTGAAAGCCATATCCTGCGGAAACACGATCTCTTTTCCCTGCCATTCCTGAACCAGACGGGCAAATTGATCTTTCTTGTCTTCTTTGCAAGAGGTTAACAAAAAGAATATAGATAATATGTATAACAGTGGTTTCATCTATTGTTATATTTTAAATTCCATGATCGGCTCGTCGCTTTCTACACATGTGGCGATGACCGTCTTTGTTTTTTTCGTTTATATCGATTCCGTATATGGGTTTGTCTAAGGTGTATTTTTGTATGGGATTTCCTTTCAGGTCGAATACATATATATAACGCCCTCCGTCTTCCGGCTTTTCGCCCCCGTTGATAAGAGGCTAATTTGTCTTTAAACCGGATTCCTTGGAATACGCTATAGATATATTTGTCTGTGATAACAATATCGCTGAATCCCATAATTCCGGTCGGGAAGCCTTCACCTTTGATGCTTTTAAACCGGGGTTCGCCGTTCGACCGTATAATACGGTATGGGTATTCTCTTTGGTATTGTATATTTCGATGGATTCCCCTAATTGGGTGACCATTGCCAATATGCCATTGTGCGGGTTGTAATCGATAAAACTACGCCATGCCTGTGCTAATGCCGGGCGGATTTCCGAAGCCAAATCTTTTTCGGTAGGTATTTTACCGATGCTTCTGATAGGTTTACCATTGTAATTGACTTGCCAATATCGGTGCTCTCCTAAATAGTCCGGGATCAGAAAACAAGAGTCTGTGGCACAGAAATCTAATGAACGGATTAGATTTTTATCTAATCGTATCACTTCCTGTCTTGTAGCTGAATGGTCTTTTGCTGAAATCGCCCAGCGTGAGATCTGCATCTTGTTTGCATCGAGTGCATATATGGAATCGAGGGAGTTGAACTGGAATGTTTCGGCCGAAAGCATTTCTTCCGGTCCTTCACCCCGTTTGCCAAAAGAAACAATATGTTTCCAATTCGGATATGTGAAAGCATGAAAATAATTGTCTGCGTTATGCAAATCCATTACAATAGCTATACTGTCTTTGACCACTACCCGGAATGGGTAGCGGAAGAGGGCAGTGTCCAGTTCGATCACCCGCGCACTTATTGCCTTTTCATTGGGAAAAGTCGAATATCGTGGGTAGTAAGTACCGGGGAATCGGTACAGGAGATTATCGCACTGATACCTATTAATAATACGTATGCAAAACGTTTCACGATTATTCTAAACTTAAACCTGATATTTTATATTTTACTTTGTAGCTTCGGCAATCGACTGAACCATAACCATAGCAATGGGCATCATCATCATTTTCGCCTTGGGCCAATGCTTCAACATTCTGAAATGCCAGACTGTCCAATGTGCTTGTTTCATTATTGTAAAACAGGCTACACACAGCCACCAAACAACTTGTAATAAAAAGCAATTTTAATACTGTTTTCTTTTTTCATGTTCCTTTTTGAGCGTAAGAGTAATCTTCCGATTTAAGATTGTCAACTAAAAGTGGAAACACTTTGCTGTTTCCGGTGAAATGTTGCTAAAGTGTTGATTTTGCTTGTTCGTTTTGTTACTTTTGTCTCACAAATGAGATGAAAATGGAAAAACATAGATTTATTATAGTCTTTGGAGGGATATCGATTTTAACGATATTGGTCGTGTTTTTATCTTGTTGTTACTTTTCTCAAATTAAAAATGAGCAGATTCTTAAAGCAACTTATCTTTTTTTAGTCATGCAGTCGATCTGGAAAAGGAACTGATGCAACCGGAGTTTATCTCTTTCCCAAGATCTGATACCGGCATTTCTTCTGATTCTACTGTTATCGAGACCGAAAAGGGAAAAGTTGTTTATAAAAAAATAAGCAGGCGGATAGTCTTGCTTTGATCGATAAAAGAGAATGGTTTTTTCAGATGTTCATTTCATTCGAAAATCCCAATCGTGCCTTTTACCCTCGACAGTCTTTTTCAAGAAGAACTGAAAAGTGAAGGCATAATGGCCCGGACTGCTGTTTCTTTTTTACAGGGCGACAGCCTTGTCAGTTGTTCGAATAAGCCGTTATCTCGGGCAGGGATCGCTTTAGACCCCATTGTCTTTGGCGTAGAACAGGATCAAAGGCAAATAGAACTACAAGCGTATGTCCTGTTCCCCATTCCTATTTATTTAGCCGGATGCCTTTGATTTGGGGGCTGATTTTGCTTGTGGTGCATTCTTGTTATTATAATGTATATATGGCAACGGCGCAAAAAGGTGGAGTATAATAAAGCAGCTGTTACTCCTGTTACGCCCGTACCGGCAGCGCTTTCTTCGGATGCTTCGGAGTGGATAGAGATAGCGCAGGATGTTTTTTTTCAGCAAGAAAACGGGAGAATTGAAAGATCAAGATCATAAAGTTTTTTGGCAAGAAACCGTTTACGTGCTTTTATCCGCTTTTTGGAAGCGCCGGATCATACTATCAGCTATCCTGTTTTTTGTAATGATGTGTTAGGGCGGCCTTTGAGCGAAGATGAATCGACAGAAGAAAATAGGCAGCAAAACCGAGCGATAAAGAAATCTATGACGCAAACCATAATGCGACTGAGAGAAGATTTGACAACTTTTCCGGAGTTGTCTATTGAAAATGCTTCCGGTTTATCTTATCGCCTGAATATTGGAACTGTCCGGGAGAGCAACATAAGGCTGGAGGATACCCGTAGCTGGTCACGCGGATCATAACCGGGGCGTTCTTCAAAATTTGGCATATTCCTGCCATTTTCAGGCCAACCGCATCAAAATTTTCCAGGGTTGTGATCTACATATGAAGTTTTCTGCAAATCCTCTATCACTCCATCACTCCAAAGGTTGTAGCTATTAATATTCAAGCGTCAGAGGCTGTGATACAAGACATTTTCCTCTATCACTCCTCTATCACCTCTGGAACATGTTTTTTTGTTATATTATTGATAATCAGTATGCTGTATTCTATATGCTTTGGAAAAAGCATATAGAATAATCGAATAAACAAATGTAAAAATAATATAACAGGTATTAAATCGGCGAAATACGGTTCTTCATTCCACAAAAGCCCTCTCTTTTTTTGCCAAAGACAAGCAGATAATTCCGTAAACACCCCCATGTTGCCATCCTTAACACCCGGGTGTAGAAAGTCGGTACACCCGGGTGTTAAGGATGGCAACATGGGGGTGTCCGGCAACTAAAGTACCGTGCTAGACAATGAAAACCACCCGGTTTTACCTATTTTGCACTCGTTTTTACATAAAATAATCGCGTGATTTACAGGGATGAGAAAAACTGCTATTGCCAGTGATAGGGTAGTGATAGAGAAAACGGGCATGTATCACAAATCAGACAATTTGAATATCAACTGATAGAAAGAAATCAGTGATACAGTGACAGAGGAAATGGGAAAAACTTATAAGATAAGGTCCTATTTTTTCTTTGGTATATTTCATACACAATAGTTCGTTAAAAATTCGCCAACCCTAAGCGGCTCTGGCAGTAAATAAAATGAGTTCTTTGAAAAGTTTGTCAATAACTTGCATGTCTGGGTTAATCCCAAACACGCAAATAAATCGGGAGTGCTGATAAAAAGCACTTGGAACAAATCGTGATCCGATTGCGAAAAGGCTTGAAGGATATCTTTCTTCTGGCTTTCCAAATTATACTGGAAACAGACTTGTTCAAAGTTGGCTGACAGAATGTGAATCTACTCTTTTTATCTATCTGAATTGTGTATTCAGTCCGTAATATAACAACGATAGTAAAGTTTCTTTGCATAGCCAAGACTGTCGGACTGATATAGTCTAAATTATCCCTTCTAAATCCAAATAAGCGAACTGTATTTCATCGTTTAAGTTTATGATAAGCCGGTTATTTTTCTTTGTCATAACAGAAATCGGTTATCATGTATCCGGTTTCCAGGGTTTTGAGGTAATTGCCATTTAAATCGAAGACCAGGAACTTTGTTGGATAGTAGGCGTCTGTGCGGTGATCGCCACCGGAATAAAGGGCCAGAATCTTATCTCCACAAAATTCAACTCCGAGAGAATAGTGCTGGGTTTGTGTTTTTTCGTTTACCCATTTCGGGCCGTAGATATTGCATTTTAAATTCCCGTTAAAATCACAGATGGTCATCAGGTCGTATTGAGTATAACATTGGACATATAATTGGTGCTCTGCGGATGCAGCGTATATGAAGCGGACTTTTTCAAATCGGGATATTCGTATGGCATAGGATTTATTTCCTCGGTTGCCATATTCCATCTGGCAACCGAAGGTTTATAATCGTTGTTACCTATCGGTTCGATGATTTTGGCAATGCAAAGTGTGTCATTCAAATATAAATAATCATCCGGAAACAGTTTTTCTTCATATCTATTTTTACACTTGGCTGATATTCCGGAGTCGTTAAAACACTGTCCAGGTCGTAAGCGAATATTTTCAGTTTGCCGTGATCCGATACAAAGAAGCGGCGGTTCGTCTCGTCGATTCCGACATGGCCTATAATTGTAATCTCATCCGGACCTTGTCCCTGATATGTACTGCTGGCAAGATGTTCGAATGTGTTTTTGTCAAACAGATGAATGAGTTTGTCCGGTGAATTATAATCGGTGACAATTAAATAATTGTCGATTAGATAAGTCCTCGATATCCGGCCTATCAGCACATCTTGTGTTGAAAACTCTTTCATTTTGTCCCGTACGTCGACCACCTGATCCCGTTTACTCTGGTGTTTTTCTGTTTCAGAATCCTGACTGCAACTCCAACAGACAGCGATCAATAAAAGGTATAACAATTTATTCATGACTTTATTTGCTTTTAATATGTTGTCACGATACAAATATACGAATATTATTTAATTACGATATGATCGTAACGGCTTTGTCCGAATTATTGATAGACATGAACTATATTTTTGTTTTTCATATCTTCATGATGAGATATTGGATCAGCCGGAGGCATAAAGATTCGGAATCTGTCAAAATAATTGCTATCTTTGTCGCCATTTGATATTAATAATTTAAGAAAGAAAATGGAAACAGTAGTAAGTGGCATTCGCCCAACGGGTAATTTGCATCTGGGGAATTACTTCGAGCAGTAAAAGGATTTTTGCAAATGCAAAATGAGTATAATTGCTTTTTCTTTATTGCTGATTGGCATTCGTTGACTACTCACCCGCATCCTGACAATATACGAAAAGCGTAAAGACGATCCTCTCGGAATATCTGGCTTGTGGCATCGATCCGGAAAAAGCGACCATCTATCTTCAGAGCGATGTGCGCGAAATTCCCGAATTGTATCTGTATCTGAATATGAATGCAGGGATCGGCGAGTTGATGCGTACTACTTCTTTCAAGGATAAGGCACGCCAGCAGTTGCACATCGACCGTGTCAACACCACGGAAGGGGATGTGGAAAAGGAAATTTTCAACGAAGGCAATAAACATAGCGTAAGCGCCGGTTTGCTGACCTACCCGACTCTGATGGCTGCCGATATCATTATTCATAAGGCGGTGAAAGTACCGGTAGGGAAAGACCAGGAACAAAATATGGAAATGGCGCGCCGTTTTGCCCGTCGTTTCAATGCAACTTACGGAGTCGAATGTTTCCCGGAACCCGCCTCTTTCTATTATTCCAATAAGGCGATCAAAGTTCCCGGACTGGACGGATCCGGCAAGATGGGGAAGAGCGAAGGTAATGCTATCTACCTGATCGACGATGAAAAGACAATCAAGAAGAAGGTGATGAAAGCTGTGACAGATGCAGGTCCGACGGAACCGAACAGTGTGAAACCCGAACCGATTGCCAATCTGTTTACGATGATGGAGATCGTATCGACAAAAGATACTTTCGATTTCTTCAATGAGAAATATAACAATTGCGAGATCCGTTACGGAGATTTGAAAAAGCAGGTGGCTGAAGATATCAATAATTTCTGTGCTCCGATTCGTGAACGTATCTTGGACATTCGTTCCAACGAAGACTATTTGGCAAAAGTAGCCCGCATGGGAGCCGAAAAAGCAAGCGAGAGCGCTGCGAAAACGTTGCGTGAAGTGCGTGAGATTATCGGATTCAGAGGATAAGCATATTCAGGCTTACTATATTTGAGGCACGGATTGCACCGACCTCACGGATGAATTAAAACCGTGTAGTCTGTGTAGTCCGTGTTTTGTTTATGTTTGCAAGGCAGGTGATTTTGTGTGGTATAATTTATTAAAATCATAATAAAGAACCTGAAAATCGGATTATTAAATGGAAAACTACTTTACTTTGCAGTGAATAGAGACAAGTAACAAATGTATGGCGGCAATATCTGCGGGTGAATTTGAACGTATTTTCAAGGAGTTTTATAAGCCCTTGTGCCTGTTTGCACTCCGTTTTACAGAAAAAACGGAAGATGCCGAGGACGTTGTGCAGCAGGTTTTTGCCGATGTTTGGGATAAGAACAGCCATGATATGGTAATTGCTAACTTTAAATCCTATCTCTATCAGGCGGTACGGAACCGTTCCCTTACGCTTATCGCCCAGTCTTCCGATATGTTACAGACAACGGAATGTATTGCTGATATAGAAGACCTGTCGGAAGAGGAACAGATATATCAATCGGAACGGGATGCGCGTCTTTGGGCGGCTATCGACGGATTGCCTGCTGAACGGAAGAAAATATTTCTGCTTTCCAAGCGGGACGGATTGAAATATCAGGAGATTGCGGAGGAGTTGCATATTTCCATTAAAACAGTTGAAAACCAGATGGGAAAAGCATTAAAGACTTTGCGGGAAACTGCCATACGGATTTATTGTTTCTTTTTTTCTTGAATGAATAGGGGTTTTTTCAGATTTCCGGTCTTAGTGATAGAAAGGTTAAATGTTTATGTATCACTAATACAAAAAAGAAAAATGAAGAAATTCGTGTTATTTGTGATGTTGATGATGAGTGTGGTATCGGTGAGTGCACAACGGTGGTCGTTGACGCCGGAAGTCGGGATGACGGCCGTCAAGAGAGGCGGCTCTTCTTATATCGATGAACCGGGATACACTTGGAATGCCCGTTGGAAAATCGGAGTTGGAGTGGAGTATGTTGTTAAACCGGACCGTTTTTCATTGAAATCGGGGTTGTATTATGCTCAACGGGGATATTCGAGACAATCGACTTCGTTCGGGAACATTTACCCGACAATAGACGATCAGTCGGAGTCTACTTTTAGTAAAAGCTATTATAAGACGAGGCGGCATTTCTTGCAAGTCCCGTTGATGGCGAATTTGTCATTCCGTTTAGCGGATAATGTACGGTTGAATCTGGCTGCCGGTCCTTATATCGCTTATTCGATGGGAGATAAAAATATAGCTGTGTATAATGAATATACACCGGGTAATAGTAGCAGTCATGAAAGTTATGGCTCTATCTATTATGGAGGTAATGGAGGTTATTTGTATGGTGGCGGATGGGTAGAGAAAGGTTTTAGTCATGAAAGTTGGACGCACGATAACTCTTTCGACTGGGGACTTTCGTTTCAGGCAGGATTGGAAATAGGCTCCTGTGTGATGAATGTCGGTTACGATGCCTCTTTGGGCAAGGAATACGAATATGATTCGGTCGACTTGAAATACCATACTTTCAGTTTATCTGTCGGTTATAAATTTAAATTAGGAAAATAAACAATGGAAAGGGCTGTGGCAATTGTCCATTGTCCATTATCAATTGTCAATCGAAATGAAGAACAACGAGCGAGATGATAGATTTGAAAAACGCCTTCGTTTTGTAGTCCGGCACTACAAAGAGGGGAGCTTGGATGAGGATAAGGCTTGGAAACGGTTTGCCTTTCGGCAGGAATCTGCCGCCAGGTCGCTTTTCGCCGTTATTGGATGGCGGCCGCTTCTGTTGTGCTTTTGCTTATTGGATTCGGCACTTTTTATGTGAAAGAGCGGAATAATCCCGAATGGGTATCTGTCGCTACTGTATCGGGGCAATTAAAAGATGTTTATTTGCCGGATAGCACGCTGGTTTCTATGGCCGGAAATTCGACACTTCGGTATGATGTGAAGAAATATGGAAAGGAAAGACGTGTGGTGGAGATGACGGGAAAAGCTTTTTTCCAGGTGAAGAGGAACGAGGCGCGCCCCTTTTCCGTTCATACTGCCATGACGGAGGTGACGGTTTTAGGTACCAGCTTCCAAGTTAGTGAACAACCGGACATGACGGAAGTCGATGTCGTTACGGGAAAAGTGCGTTTTGCAGCCGGAAAGGAGCCCGAACCGGTTATCCTGACAGCGGGAATGTCGGCCTCTTATTCGAATGAAAAGAAAGAAATAGATATCCTGAAGGAAGAGAATCCGAATAATCTTTCCTGGAAAACGAAGCAGCTGAGGTTTAACGATACGCCTTTGGAGAAGGTGATCAGGGACCTGAACGAGTATTACCAGGTGGAGATCATCAACAAAGTGGATTCGCCGGATTCCCGACTGACCGCAACATTCAACGATCTGCCTCTTGACGAAGTCCTGATGGTTATCAATCAGACGTTGGATATCCGATTGGTTCCCCGGAAAGATAAATAAAAAAATATGTATCGTGTTTACCTATTTGTCATCGGGATTTGTATATGTTGCCCGCTGATCGGAGCGAAAGAACCTTTGCACCTGTTGGCGGATCCGACTCCTACTGTCACGCTGGATATGAAGCGGGTGCCCTTACAGGATATTTTGCTGGAGATCGAAAAGCAGACCGGCCTGTTTTTTTCCTATGAATCGTCGATGTTGAAAGAATTCCGCCATGTTTCGTTGACGGCGCGCGACGAGTCTCTTTCTTATTGCCTGAAACGGTTGTTCGAGCCTTTACCTCTTGTTTACCGGATTACGGGACGTTATGTTATATTGAAACGGAAACCCCGGCAATATACCATCAGTGGGTTTGTGCGGGATTCCGTATCCTACGAGAGTCTGATTGCGGCAACCGTGGTGGAGCGTTCTTCCGGAAAAGGATCGGTTTCCAATAATTACGGCTTTTACAGTATTACGCTACCTCCGGGGAAAGTGGTGCTGTCTTCTTCTTATGTCGGCTACGAGCCCTGTTTCGTTACGTTCGAGTTGACCTGCGACACGATGATCGATCTCTCCCCTATCGCCTGCCGGGGTACTGGGGGAAGTCGTGATAAAAGGAATTTCTCCCCGGTCGGATGTTTTGAACAGTCGGGTAGGGTGTCGGATGTCCCGGCAAGCCGGGTGAAATCGTTGCCGGCCCTGTTGGGCGAAACGGATGTTGTCAAGACTTTGCAACGGCTACCGGGTGTGACCGGAGGAACAGAAGGCATGAGTGGCTTGTTCGTGCGGGGAGGTGATGGCGACGATAACCTGTTTTTGCTTGATGGAAATCCGGTCTATCATACAGACCATGTGTTAGGCTTCTTTTCGGCTTTCAATCCGGATGCTGTGAAGAATGCCACTTTTTATAAAGGAAGTTTTCCGGCGGAATACGGCGGGAGACTTTCTTCTGTTGTAGATGTGCGTACAAACGAAGGAAACCGGAAAGAATATCACGGGAATATCTCGATCGGCTTGCTGGCGGCGCGTGCCAATCTCGAAGGGCCGATCATCAAGGATCGGTCTTCGTTCAACGTGTCGGTACGGCGTACTTGGATGGAATTGATTACCTGGCCACTCATGACGGCAGTGAACAAGAAGGCCTATACTGAATGGAAGGGGGGATACCATTTCTACGATATGAATGCTAAAGTCGATTATTCTTTTACGGACCGTAGCCGTGCTTATCTGAGTTTTTACATGGGAAGTGACAGTTATCGTAACGGTGAGGATTCGAAAGATATACATGGTGAAGATCGGGACTTCCGTTGGCGCTGGGGAAATCTGATCGGGTCTGCCGGGTGGAACTACCTGATTAACCGGAAACTGTTTGCCACTTTCACCGGAGGATATACCCGCTATCGTTCGCATATAATCCAGAAGCAGAATGCTTTTGTCTCATCGCCGGATAAGAGCGGACAGGTCTATTTTCAGGAAGGGCATTATCGTTCGGCTATGGAAGATGTGAGTCTGAGAGCCTCTTTTGACTATCGCCCGAATGTCGACCACCGGGTCCGGATGGGAGGCGATTACCTGTTCCATCTTTTTTCGTCCCGAACAGAGCAATATGAGTTCCTGGTATAAGGATTCGGTTGTTTCGCAAATGAATAATACGGTCTTTTCGCATTCCTTGATTCATGGCCACGAAGTTTCCCTGTATGCGGAAGACGAAATGTTGCTGACCGACCGGTTGCGGGTGAATGCCGGGTTGCGCTTTACCCTTTTCCATGTACAAGGAGAGACATACCAGTCGTTCCAGCCCCGTTTTTCCGCCCGCTATCTGTTAGGGCGGAACTTGTCGGCAAAAGTGTCCTATACGAAGATGAACCAATATATCCATTTATTGTCCAACAGCTATATCAGCCAGCCGACGGATATCTGGGTTCCGGTTACCGGGAATATCCGTCCGATGCATGCGCATCAGGTAACGGGTGGCCTATTTTGGCATTATAAAGAATTGGATTTCTCGGCTGAAGGCTATTACAAACGGATGAATAATCTGGTGGAATATAAGGATAACGGTCCGGTTCTTCCCTCTTTTGAGGGGTGGGAAGACCGGGTCGGAGTGGGGAAGGGACGTTCTTACGGCTTGGAACTGATGGTGCAGAAAAAGACCGGGCGGTTTAACGGATGGATCGGGTATACGCTCTCCTGGTCCGATCGCTGGTTTCCGGATGGGACGGTCAACAAAGGACATCGTTTCCCCTCCAAATACGACAACCGGCATAAAGTCGATATCGTCGCTTCCTACAAACTTTCTAGGAAAGTGGAGCTGACGGCAGCCTGGATGTATAAGTCCGGTAATCACCTGACGATTCAGGATGTGCAATACCGCCCGTTACCGGAGCTGACGGAGCGCGGCTATCAGGAGGAGCTTAGGTGGGGATATGGCGAGAACGCAAGTTCGCGCAACAATTACCAGCTTCCGGCTTACCACCGGCTTGATTTAGGTGCTAATTTCTACCGGTATAAGAAGAACGGGCGTATGGGAATCTGGAACCTGAGTCTTTGCAATGCCTATTTTAAGGCGAATCCTTTCTCTGTCCGGCCTATTTATTATCAAACGGAAAAAGGGCGGGAGGTCGTGTTGGAGCAGACCTTGTTGTTTCTTTTCGTCCCTTCCGTTTCTTATACATATAAATTCTGATGGCGATGAAGAAGATACTGTTTGCCTTGTGCCTGCTTTTGTTTGCCTCTTGTACCCGCGACGTGGTGCTGGTCCTTCCGCCCGTTTCTCCACGCCTGGTGCTGAATGCTTCCGTTTCGCCGGATACGGATGTGACGGCTTTCTTGTCCAAAAGTTGGTTTGTCTTGGACACGGTTACGGACGACGGGGTCGAGGATGGCAGCATACAAGTGTTTATAAACGACCGTTTGCAAGGACGTATGCAGCCCGTTTCCGATAGCCGGTTTACAGGACGGTACGTGTTGCCCAGATGCCGTGTGAGGGCCGGCGATCGCTTACGGCTGGAAGCAGAGGCGGGTGGTTTCGATCCGGTAGGGGGAGAGACAGTTATCCCGGATCCGGTGGAGGTGTTGTCTGTCGATACGGTCCGTTTTACCCGCTTTGGTTATGGAGGATATGAATATCCTTCCATACGGCTGTATGTCCGGTTCCGTGACAAGCCGGATAAACGAAACTATTATCGCTTGATAATTGAAAAACAGACAGAGTTCCAGAAGGGAGACAGTGTGATAACCTGTAGTTCGATGTACCGGTCAGAACTTAATTATACGGATTGGTTGGGTGTAGTTTATGAAGATCCGGTATTTCGTTCGACAGTGACGAATCCGGTTATTGAACAGTTAGATGGGACGACTTGCCGGGGCACGTTTACGGACGATATGTTCGATGGCAAAGACTATACGGTCCGCTCTTCTTTCTGGCCTGTCGATAGTTCCTTTAAGGGCGATTCTGTAACGACAACGGTGCATTATGATATTCGTCTGATGGCTATTTCGGAAGAATACTATCGGTATCTGGTTGTAATCCGTAATTTCTCTATCTCGTTGGGTGATGCTTACTTAGATGGTTTGGTGGAACCCACCGCCACTTATACGAATGTCGAAGGTGGTTTTGGAATTGTTGCCGGTTGCCAACTGGCCCATCGCCGTTTTACAATGCCTTTCGGTGATAAAGAACCCTCTTGGAATCCGTTTGCCGTTTATGATTGATTTAAAAAAAATTCCGGATCGAGTAGGGGTTTTTCCTGTTTTCCTGTCTTATGGATGAAAAGTCAATAAAGATAAGATGAAGAAGTTTATGTCGAGAGGATGGTTTACCTGTGTTTTTGTGTGTTTGAGTTGTTTTTTGATATCGGAGAAGTTGTCGGCAGAGGTAAATGGTGGAGATGAGGTTCGAACGGTTACATTGAACATGTGGAACGTTTCTTTGAAGGAGATTCTGACAGAGATCGAGAAGCAGGCCGGAGTGACTTTTTCGTATGAATCATCTTTGTTGAAAGAGTTTCAGAAAACGAGTTTCAAAGTGAACGATGCTGCATTGGACGATTGTCTGGCACGACTTTTTGCCGGCTATCCGTTCGTGTACAAGAGGACAGGAAATATTGTCGTTCTGAAACGTAAACCCAGACAGGTCACGATCAGCGGTTTTGTGCGGGATAAAACTTCCGCAGAATCCCTGGTCGGGGCTTCTGTGTATGAAGTGAACAGCCTGAGCGGTGTGGCTGCCAATACCTATGGATTCTTTAGTCTTTCGTTGCCTGTACCGTCGGGCAGTGATGGTGCTCCCGTTCGTTTGCAAGCGTCTTATATCGGTTATGAGAGCCATCTGTTCACAATTCCAGTGTTGAAGCAAGACACAGTCTTGGTAATCGATTTGCAGCCTAATGCCGCAATCGGAGAAGTGTTGGTGACAGCCTTGAAACAACCCGCCAAACGGTCCGTAGTACGCAAATGGGAACATTGGAGGTGAATCATGCTACTATTCGTGCGACTCCGACTTTGTTGGGGGAGGCCGATATTATCCGGACCTTGCAATTGACACCTGGAGTGTCGGCTGGGACGGAAGGTATTTCTGGTTTGTATGTTAGGGGTGGAAATTCGGATGAGAACCTTTTTCTGGTCGATGGTAATCCTGTCTATCAGGTGAATCATATCGGCGGTTTTTTCTCTGCGTTCAACAATGAGGCGATTAAAGGCATGAATTTCTTCAAAGCCGGTTTCCCGGCCCGTTACGGCGGACGCCTTTCTTCGGTGGTGGATGTGCATACCAAGGAGGGAATATGAAAGAGTATCATGGATCCGCCTCTTTAGGGTTGGTTTCCGGTAATCTGAATCTGGAAGGGCCGATTTGGAAAGACCGGACTTCTTTCAATATAGCGCTTAGGCGTACGTGGTTGGATGTGCTGACGGCTCCTGTGTTGGCGATTGTAAATAAGAAAAATAAAAAGAATGGGGAACGTATTAATGTCCGTTATGCTTTCCATGATTTGAATGCTCGTATCGACCATCGTTTCAGCGACCGGAGTAGGATGTATTTGAGCCTCTATAACGGGAATGATGTCTTGAAAGTAGAAAGTGAAGATTTTGCTTATTCCGAATATACAAGCGAATATCGTAATACGATCGACGCCTATATGCGTTGGGGAATTTGGTCGCTTCTGCTGGCTGGACGTATGCGTTCAGTAATAAGTTATTCGGAAAATTGTCCGGTTTCTATACGCGATATCGTTCTAAAATCAGATATAAAGAGGAAGATGTTTCCGGTAAGGAAGGTGATTCCGGATATAAGTATTCTTTGGACGAGACGACCAATGTGACAGGAATCACGGATTTTGGTGTTCGTACCTCGTTTGATTATCGACCGGTGGCGGCACACCATATCCGTTTTGGCGGTGATTACCTGATTCATTATTTTCAACCGGAGTATAACCGGATGAAAGCATTGGACAATAGTCTGCCGGATTCTATGCAGATTGCTAAAACTTTTTCCGACGACAAGTTGTGGGCACATGAATTGGCTGCCTATGCTGAAGATGATTGGTCGATTTCCGATGCTTTTCGTTTAAATGTCGGACTTCGTTTCAGCCTGTTTAATATTGATAACAGGACGTATACCGGTATTGAGCCGCGTGTTTCTATGCGCTGGTTGCTTTCACCGGATGTTAGTTTGAAAGTTTCTTACTCCCGTATGAACCAGTATGTACATTTGATCAGTAACAGCTTTATGGATTTGCCGACTGATTCTTGGATGCCGGTGACTAATAAGTTGAAGCCGCTTGTCAGTGACCAGATTTCTTTGGGTGGTTATTACAATTGGAATCAGCTATTGGATTTTTCTGTTGAAGGTTATTATAAACGGATGAACAACTTGTTGGAATATAAGGATGGTTATAGTCTGATTCCTTCATCCGTTTCATGGGAAAATAAGATGGCTTCCGGTGAAGGGCGTGCTTACGGAGTGGAGTTTATGGTTCGTAAGCAAACAGGAAAAACAACCGGATGGGTCGGGTATGCGCTGGCGTGGGCGGATCGTCAGTTTGACGAAATAAATAAAGGACGGCGCTATCCTTCCCGTTACGACAATCGGCATAAATTGAATATTGTTGTCATGCATAAACTCTCCAAAAAGTAGAGCTGTCGGCTGCCTGGACTTATTCGTCTGGTAATTATACAACATTGTCACTGGAAAATTATTATCCGAGTGACCATCTGCACCAACCGGGAGAAAGACCTTTCTGGGGAATGGGACTGGTGAAGATTATTATGACCAACGTAATAATTATCAACTTCCTGCCTACCATCGTTTGGATGTGGGCATTAATATATATCGTCCTAAAAAGAAGGGGCGTATGGGAGTTTGGAATATTAGTATTTATAACGTGTACAGCCGGATGAATCCTATCGTGGTTTATAAAGGAGATGTCAAAGAGGAGGCTGGATCAGACGACTATGGGAATCCGAATGTCACCTATCGGAATGCATTCAAGTCTATTGGTATTTTTCCGATCATACCGTCGGTTTCATATACATATAAATTTTGAAGGAGGAAAAAGATGAGATATAATATTTGTATATTGGTTTTGTTGTTGTTTGTCTTGTCCGGTTGCGAGAAAGAGATAAATTTGGAACATATGCGTCCTGAACCTAAACTGGTGTTGAATTGTCTGGCCGTACAAGGTGATACACTATCGGTAGAACTTTCCCGTACCTGGTTTTATGCGGATAATAAGGTCAAAGATATTTTTGTGTCTGGTGCGGATGTAAAACTTTATGTGAACGATGTGTTCCGGGAATCATTGTCCGAAGTGGCCGTAAAGTATGAAGAGCTTGATATCGATGCCGTTCGTTACAAATCTTCATCTTATATACCTGTGACGGGCGATCGGATACGCCTTGTGGCTTCTCGGAATGGTTTTAAGGATGTGGAGGCCGTGACGGAAGTCCCGCGCCCCTGTTCTGTCTCGGGTTTCGAACTTCAACAGGAGAGTGTAAGAGATACTACTGAATGGTTTGATGATGCATATATACATTTGGCTCAAAATAATACCGTGTGCTTCACTCTTCACGACGAACCAGGCGAAGACAATTATTATCTGATTTATTTCCGTCAGGGAAATATTTGGGGAGGAGAAAACGATACCGTTTATTCCTGGTATTCTTTTTAGGCCTGATTATGGTAGTGAACCGGTATTTGCTGTTCAGAATTCGGCTTTAGATCAGATTTTCGGATATGATGGTGTGGGTGGTTATAACGGACTCGCTTTTTCGGACGAGTTGTTCGATGGGAAAAGCTATCAGTTTAAGATCCCTTGGAAAATAAGTCTTAGCTATACTCAGAGTGTCGATTATACCCCTACATATACCGTTGTTATCTGTATTCCGTTTCTCGCTCCTATTATAACTATATGAAAACCATGAATGATTTGTATGAGAGTGGCTTTGTCGGCGATCTGGCGGAAATAGGCTTTTGCCGAACCGGTCCGCATCTATTCGAATGTAGAAGGCGGAACCGGTATTTTTAGGCGGCAGCTGCATGGAGTCCTGGGAATTTACAAGTGAATGATCAAGTCTACGCTGACCGGATAATGGTCCGAAATCCCTTCAGTTTCTATTCCGTTGTGGATATGGGCGTCGACACACCGGGAAACCAGGGATGGAAAAACCAGTATATAATCCAACCGTTCGCTTATCCCGTGCAGACGGGTGTCGCCATGTTGCCATCGGTAAAGGAAAGCGGTCGGGAATGTCGTTCGTTTATCGGCAGGGACATACAAACGGCATATATCGGTCAGCCCGATGGATAGGAATTGGGACAGAACTGAATAATCAAGCCGTCCGTCACGCATATTCCGGTATGTTTCTTGTTCGGCATCCCATTTCTGCTTGTTTTTGATGAGTTGGGCGTGTGTTTCCACCCAATCGGCGTCGAAAGGCGAATAGGCGTTGAAATCTCCCATGACCATACAGTTGTCCAACTGATTGTCCTGTATGTATTTTGTCAGCATTTGCGCTTCTTTCAGTCGGAACTTCCAGACGTGAGGGCTGAGATGGGTGACGATGATATCCAATCCATACGTTTTTACGTGCAGCATGCCGTGCCAGAAATCTTCTACTTGTTTCTTTACGACCGTGATCGGTTCGTTGGAAGTTATGCCGACCGGGTATCCTTCTTCTTTCACGATGGCATAATACTTATGCCCGTATTCGGAGGCTAGTTGGCCTAAATTTTTTCTGTAAATCCAACCAGTTCGGTTATGGCCAGAATGTCCGGTTGCTGTCCTTTTATCCAGTCGATAAAATTTGCTCGCCGGGGAAGCATCATGTTCGAAACCGTTCCAAATATTGTAGGATATAACCCGTAGTTTCTCTTTTCTTGCTGGTTGCCCGTTGCTTGTTATGGGAAATAACGATATGAGCAGTAAGGTATAGAGTATATGATGTAGTTTCATGGTTCTATTGTTTTGACACATTTAAAAGTGGGTGTTGCGATAATTTTGTCTATTATTTCTTTATGTTCAGTTACCGATCCGGAACATTCCGATCTTGCCTGCCGGATAGAACATGAACTGGCGTTCCATCTTTCCGCGGATCGGATTGTATTCGTAGTTAACCCCTACGCCGACCCTGAAGCCGCTGTCGTTCACCTTGAATTCGAATGCTCCGCCTACGTTTGTATGGTTGTAAAACGGGTTCATCAGCATATGTGGGTTGTTTCTTTCGTTGTGATCGTAAAACGTATATTGTCCCCATCCTCTCACTGTCATCCAGTCGGTCACGTCATAGCTGGCCATCGCATTGAACCCGCCCATGAATTGGGGGGAAGGATTGAACGGGGTGAAATAGCGTCCGCCGAAAGCGCCTCCCGACAGGGAGAACCGGTCGTATGTCCATAGTAGTTCCGTGTTGATCCGGGTAAGACCACCGATGCCGGGCCATGTGTATTGTTGTCCGCTTGTGATAAAGGCCACTTGTTCGCTGACGGGGATGATCGATACTTCATGGAAATCCAATGCCATCGGCGAAACACGTCTTAACATCGGTGTGTAAGGATTGAAGAAAGGCTGGTAGGCAGCAGATGAAATAATCATGTCCATCGGGCGCTCCTGTTCATATGCGGATTGGACCGGAAGATCGGGAATGAATTCACGCAACTTGGCTTCGATCAGTTGCCTGTCCGATGGCGTGAAACTTTTGTATGTGAATTTGGGCAGGTTCAAGTCGAAAACCGCCCGTTTGGGTACTGCCACCATTCGTCCTTCTTTGGTTCTGATCCAAGTCAGATCAGATTGTGCTTGCAAACATAATGCGCACAATAACAATATGATTAAACTAATTCCCCGCTTCATACAACAACTCATTTAATTTCTGCGAAGATAAAAATAAATTTAGATATTTGTGTATAAATAATGAAGATCGGTGCAACTATCCGGAAATCTGTTTCATCATGTAATCAGAGGGTAGCAAGTATTTATGGACGAACAACTGTTAATCGACAGATGTAAGCGTGGCGAAGCATTGGCTCGTAAAGAATTATATGAACTGTACGCACCTGCCATGATGAGCGTGTGTGTCCCGGTCAATTTGGTGATTAATTTGTGGGACAATCCGGATTGGAATGTGTACGTCTCCGGGGGCAGCATGATAGAGAAAGGAGTGCGCTTCGAGTTTTGAAAATCAATGGCATAGTATAAACTATTATGTGCTTCCGCTTGTTATATTTTATAGTTACTTAAAAAATAGGCGATGAAATTCTTTATTGACACGGCTAATCTGGATCAGATCCGGGAAGCAAATGAATTGGGTGTACTAGACGGTGTTACCACCAACCCTTCTCTGATGGCGAAAGAGGGTATCAAGGGAGTAGAAAACCAGCGTAGACATTACATCAAAATCTGCGAAATGGTGGATGGGGATGTGAGTGCCGAAGTGATTGCCACAGACTACGAAGGCATGATCAAGGAAGGTGAGGAACTGGCCGGACTAAATCCGCATATCGTAGTGAAGGTCCCTTGTATAGAAGCCGGAATCAAGGCAATCAAGTATTTTTCAGGTAAAGGCATCCGTACGAATTGTACGCTTGTCTTTTCTCCGGGACAGGCATTGTTGGCGGCCAAAGCGGGTGCGACGTATGTTTCTCCTTTTGTCGGCCGTTTGGACGACATTGCGAGTGACGGAATCGAACTGGTGCGTAAGATTGTTGAGATGTACGATTACTACGATTACGAGACGCAGGTGCTGACAGCCTCCATCCGTTCTACACAGCATATCATTCAGTGCGTGGAAGCCGGAGCCGATGTGGCAACCTGTCCGCTTTCTGCTATCAAAGGCTTATTGAAACATCCGCTTACCGATAGTGGCTTGGCAACTTTCCTTGCCGACTATAAGAAGGTGAACGGATGATTTTCTTCCTTTTTTTATTCACTCTTTAGGCTTTTTACCGGGTTGCTCGAAGCTGCCCGGTAACTGTGCCATCCTACCGTTAGTAATGTGATGGCCAGGACGATGTCTCCGCCCATTAGGAAATAGAGTGGGGAAATGCTTATCCGGTTGGCGAAACTTTCCAGCCAACGGTTCAGCAGTACCCAGGCAAGAGGTGTTGCAATCACGAATGCCACTGCTATCCATTTGACGAACTGTCGGATCAGCAGTAACATGATGCTTCGTGTGCTGGCTCCATTCACCTTTCGGATGCCGATCTCTTTGGTCCGCTGTTTGGTCGCGTACAAAGCCATTCCAAACAGGCCGAAGCAGGTCAGGAGGATACTGATGATGGAATACATCAGCAATAAGTTCGCCATATCGGTCGTCCTGCGGTTGCGTTGCATGAATACTTCGTATACATCTATATAGGTGAAGTATTCATTAGGGTTTACCTTTTTCCATACCGCTTGTAACGTTTCCATCCCTTCCTTTTTCTGTTTTTCATTCAGTCTGACATAGAGTGTCCGGTAGTGTTGGTTGCCGGCGTTATTGAGATAGATCAAGGAAGGCATCGCTTCTTCTTCCAGCGTATTGATATATAGGTCGCTGACAATCCCGCAGATTGTACATGCCTGTTTTGGATCCCCGGCCAGAACATTTTGGAAGGATTTGTCATACCGGCTGACCAGTTGGCCGACAGGGTTTTCGCCGGCCGGGATCAGTATGTCCGCATATCTCCGGTTTATGTAGACTGGTTGGTCATATTTCTGCATGGCTTCCCGGGGAGCCAGTCCTTGGTGGATTTGTAGGTTCAGGGTTTGCAGGAGATCTTCTTCGCCCATGTATTGGACCGACGAATAGTAGGATTCTGATCCATCTTTGTTTTCAACAATGATCTGTTGGAGCCAGGCGAAGAGGAGGGAACCTCCGGCACGTGTGACGGAGACTATTTCCGGTCTGTTCTTCAGTTCGGCTGCGAATGTGTTGACATCCAGTTTCCCTCCTTTCCAGCTTCCGATTTCGATTAGATTGCGGTAGCATTCGCCTTTCTTTTGTGTCAGTTTCAATTGTGCATGGATGGTGAGTGTTCCGATAACCAGCCCGATGGAGATGATATACTGCATGACGGAGAGAGCGGTGACGACCTTTCTTTTTTTGTTTCCGGTGAAGAACATGCGGTAGTTGCTATCCGTCAGGTTGGCGATTTTCCGGCTCATGTAGCAAGCTGGGATAACGGACAGGATTAGGATTAGTCCGCAGATAACGGGTAGCACCTGCCTGTTCAGAAAAAATCCGGTGGTGATCCTTCCGGACATGATCCGGTTGAAAACGGGGATCAGGTCGTGGGCGATCAGCAACGAGAGCAGGAAGGCGATGCCGACCGTGAGGAATGTATCCAGAAACAATTGGTAGTTCATCTCTGCTTGTGTGGCTCCCATCAGCTTTTGTGTGTGTATGATCCGTATCTGTTGAAGGATCCGGGAGAAACTGAGATTGATATAGTTAGAGCAGGCGATCAGCAGGATCAGTAAGGCTGATATCAGCCCGATGAGTAGCAGGGTTTGCTGGGAACGGGCGATATAAGGAATCGATTCCTGCGTATAGTGTTGGAAATAGGATTCTTGCAAGGTATAGAAATAGTATCGCCCTTTCTCCTGTTGCAGGGTAGGGACTCCGTCTGCTTTGATCTTTTGGGCGAATTGTTCTTTGTCGAACGAGGGGGAGACTTTCAAAAGGGCGACTCCTCCACCGTAATAGTCTTGTCCGATACCGGTGAGCATGTCGAATTTGAGGTAGGACTGAGAATGTTCTTTCAATACGGCAGCAATTTGGAAAGGGCGGGAAAGGGGTGTTGTTTCGTCCTCATAACGTATGCCTCCGTCCGCCAGGTCTATTTGGACAATCTTTCCTACCGGGTTTGTTTTTCCGAACAGTTTCCGGGCACATGATTCGCTTAGCGCGGCTTTGTCCGGGGAGGCAAGGGCGTCATGCAGGTTGCCGTGCAGTACTTCATATTCAAAGAAGCGGGCAAAAGTAGTGTCTGTTATGGTAATCAGGATTGGGTCGTATTTTTTATCCCCTATGGTGACGGAGTTGCAATCGATTGAGCCGAAGCGCAGGTAATCTTTCACTTCCGAATATTGCTCTTTTAGTTGAATCGGGATCTTTCCAACAATAAAAGATACCTTTTCTCCTGACTTCAGCGGCGAATCCTGGGCCATATAGACGATCTTTTCTTTGTTCGGATTATCAGCCTCGATGTTGAATTCATATATGACGAAGGCTGCCAGCAGGTTTGTACAGGCAATCCCGATTGCCAAGCTGACAATCGAAATAATGGAAAACGTTTTATTGCGCCACCAACTACGGAGGACCAGTTTGAGTGCTACGGCTTTCATGACTTTTGTTTTAATACGGATCAAAGCTATCCCCTTTCTGTGGATGTCGCAAAGGATAGTTCTTTTTTCTTCGGGAAACCGAAAATTTGTCTAATTATTGGACAATGGGACCGTCATAGAGTGAAGGGAAATGTTTAGGTGTAACTTGTTTTCGACAATGTCGAGAATATATGTAACATTGTGGGGAACAAATTACGTTTGATTGCGGATTTCTTGATAGAAAATATAATTTTGTAATCAGAAAAAATGAAACTATGCTGGATGGGAAAATAATTCTTGTGGATGATAACGAAGCGGTGTTGAAAACATTGAAAATGATTCTGGCACGCGAGTTCAAGACGGTAGTAGGAGTGTCCGTGCCGACACTTTTGCCGGCTTTGTTGCGTGAGGGCGATGTCGATATTGTCCTGTTGGATATGAATTTTGTGACCGGACGGCAGGATGGAAGCGAGGGCTTGTTTTGGCTGGATCGGATTGTGGGGCGTCCCGATCCGCCGCAAGTGGTCTTGATCACGGCCTTCGGAGATATTGAACTGGCGGTTTCCGCCTTGAAAAGGGGAGCGGCTGACTTTGTTGTCAAACCGTGGGATAACGAGAAGCTGGTAGCGATTTTACAAGGGGCTTTCCGGCGCAGGCGGAAGGTGCGGACAGAAGCGGCTTCGATGAGGCGGATATCGGCAGAGGAGGAGAATGGGCAGGTTGTTTCCCTTTTTGGTCGGGGCTCTGTTAAAGAAATACGCACAGGCGTATGGAAAACAATTGCCGGTTGTCACTTCCGGCGGATTGGATAAACTCTCCGGTCTGATCCGGCAAGGGGATCTTTCGGCTTTGCAACAAACAATCGAGCGGGCTGTCTTGTTGACGAATTCGTCTTCGCTGGGGGCGGACGATTTCCATATCGAAAAAACAGCTTCCGCATCCCGTCCGGTGACATTGGAGGAGATGGAGAAGCAGTTTATCAGTGAGGTGCTGCGCGAGAAGAACGGCAACCTGACACTTTGTGCCCAACAGTTGGATATCAGCCGGCAGACGCTATATAACAAGATACGGAAGTACGGTTTGTAGCCGGATAGACACCCTTATCGTACAACGATCATTACATAATCCCGTTCATGCACTTTCGGGTTATCCAGCAGTTCGACCAACTTCTTTTTGCTTGGGCGAGCCGGTGCGCTTTACCAGTTCGCGCATCTCGGTGACGGTACGGAGCATGTACAGGCAATCGTCCGTTTGTCCGTCCGGCCAGAAAGGCATCCCGTCGTCTAGGTCGTTAATGAAGCCCCTGTTTTTGTCAGCCGGCAGCATGACCGTGCGTCCTTCTTCTTTCAAGTAGACTGCCTGGTGGGTCAGGCTCGGTTTGTAGTCATATTCCCAGCCGAGCCAGTTTGCGATGACTCGTCCCCCTTTTGATAAAGGCCCATGAACAAACCTTTGGGGTTCTCGTAAAAAGTTTTCAACCACATTTTGCCTTTGGGGAATTTTAGCATCTGCCATCTCTTTCAGGTTAAGCCCTTGCTCCCCGTAACGGATAGCGTAGAGCGGGGCGACGGTTTGCGGATTGCGTAATTGGTAGACGGTGTCGCAATAGGGCATCATGAAAGTCATCCGGTCTTGTCCGGTGTTCCAGTAAAACGTTTGGAAGAACGGAATGTTGTCGGTCATCGTGCGCGGGGCCAACTCCCTTCTTTCAACCTGAATTTGCAGAGCGTATCGCCTTGGAGGTTGAACGTCGTGATTCCGTCCGGTTCTCCCGTTGCCTCACTTTGGTTACATAAGGTATAACCAGTGGAGGAGAAACCAAGTAGTTTGTCGTCGCGTCGACCGAGCGGATATTTCTCGATGGGGCTTTCGGGGAAGATGTAACTTTGGATCGTCAGCATCGTATCCAGTGGCGGCAAGACACTGATGCAGGGGATGCTGTCCGTCCCGGTTCTCCGCGTTTCCTGAGTCTTCCCGCTAAGGGCGACATACATGCGGGTGGTTTTCTTATCGTAAAACATGTTCTGCCCGTTCATCTCGTTGTTCCATTTATAAGCCAATGCCTTGAAGCCATACCGTTTGCTCGGAATACCTTGTTTCCGGTAGTAGATGCGCGGGTTGTTGAATGTGATAAAGGCATTGCTATCCGGTAGCTCGATTGCCTGGGTGACGGTGAACCGGGCATCTCCGACGGTATAGTATTCGATCTCGGAGGCGATCTGGCTCAACTTCAACGGAGCGGGTTTCCTGGAGGCTTGTTCCACATCTACGATTTTTACGGGTTCGGAACGGTCTATCTGGGCTTCCATCTGTGGGGCGGCCGGGATGTGCCGTGCTTTTTCTTCCGTCTGCTTGCATCCGGTCGTTATCAGTAAAACGGATAGGATACCTATGGTAAAAGGTGCTTTTTCATCTTGAATCTGTATTTGTAGCGAATGTAATGATTTATTATGAGCCTGTTTAAATTTCCCTGAAATAAATTTTGCATAGCCTTCATCGGCCAGCTTTATCTCTTTATAGGATTATTTTGAAAAACAACTGTCATACTATCACTAATTTCCTTTTATCAATTGAATATCAATAGACACAAGCAATGATAGTAGGTATGATGGATGCCTATTCCATCTATCATACTATCACTAACCGCCTGTTTAAGATTCTTCTTCACATGACTTATTTTCAATAACATAATAAGATAAACCCATTGACACCCGGGTCTCGATATCATTCACACTCGGGTGTCAAGACCGTTCACATCCGGGTGTAAAAAGCCTGTAAACGGGAATCTTCGGCACTTTTTTCTGCCTGTTTGAAGCAAAATAAGTCACGTGTTTCAACAAAAAGACTGTATCTCCTACAGAAAAACATCCTCACTCCATTGAAGTCTTGTGTGTCCAGGCGACGGCCGGTATATTGGGAAAAGGTAATAGCCTTCTTTATAGGTCCGGATAAAGAGGGCTTTCGTGTTTTTCGGCGGAAGCGGTTGATGAGCTTCGACCTTGATGATCGTGCCTTCCGTTCCGGATGCCTGATGTTGTTTACATCCTGTTGTCAGCAGGAGTGCCGGCAACAGGATGAGGAGTAGTTGTTTGTTCGTGGGAGGCTATTTTTTTGAGCTTGGCGATCATGACATAATTATTGTCGTTATCGTCGATCGTGTTTTGAAGATCGGTCAGCTTTTTACGCATTTCGGAGGTGATATCCTTGTTTTTCAACGCGTTCTCGATGTCGGTCATGAGGTTACCGGGTTCGATATTCCGGATATAATAGCCATTTGAGAATGCATAACTGGGATAGTCGATTTCCAAATTGCCGAAATAGTCGTTATAGAGTTTAAAGAAAGAACCTTTTCCTGTTTTTTTGTCCACGATGTAATGAAAAGTCTTTCCGTTGGTCCATGATCCGGGAGCGACTTCAACCGGCGGTTCTGAGAAATCTCCAATGAAATGGTGTGGCCATTCTCCGTATCCGTGCCAGGGAATTTTATCTGTATTGGCAAAGTTGAGTGTGAATGTCGGGATCAAACGACTGTTGTCTCCGTCATATCGGTAGAGCGAATCGACGCGGGTCGGCATTATACATAAAATATTGACATCGAACGTGCCGGGGATATTGAATCCTGATATTACTTCATTACTGAAGTCCTGAGGTGCTTCCAAATGTCCCGGTTCCATGTAGCCGAGCCTGTTTCCTTTCAAATCCTGTGTCCAGGCAACGGCCGCAGAGCCTTTGAAAGGCAACAGAACTATCGAAACCTTGCCTCCGGTAAGATCGACATTGAATTTTGCTTTCGGACAACGCAAGCAAAGAGGAATCGGGTCTAAGACGTTTCCTTGCAAGTCGTACACTAAAAGTTGCGATGCATTCCAAGGCAGGATATAGATGCGGTTGTTTGCCTCGTCCAATTTGACATCATACACCATTTGGTATTCGCCGGGGCCTTGTCCGATCGCACCGATGTTGGTCAGGAAATTCCCCTTGCGGTCGAATAGTTTGAATGGGTTTGGCCGGCGGCCATGTACCAAGATGTAATTATCTGAAATTGTCACTCCGGTTTGTCCGACCAATGCCTCGTCCCGACTATCCAGTTTTACTATTTCCAATTTTTCTGTGAAGAAACTGAGAGGTATGCGTACAGTATCGGCCAGTAGTTTTTGGTCGCACGACATTACTTTGTCTGTTCCTGCCTGTACATATTGACCGACTATCGGGCTGTTGGCCAAAGGATCGTCTGTTTGTGCGGATTGATTTTTGTCTCCCGTTCCGCAGGATGTTGCTATTGTGATAATAAGCAAACTTCCTAAAAGTCTCGTTGTCTTGTTCATAATCTCCGGATTAATTGTTTGTATTTTGTTTGCATTAGATAGTCGGATACAAATAAATCGATTTAATTTGTTAAAAACAAACATATTACTGTTTATTCGTAAAATAACGTGCAATTCGTATCCTTTCTGCCTTTTTGCTGGTTTACTGTAATTGATGTACCTTTGTTTTATGTACAGTCGTAGGTTATATGCTAAGATTGTAGGGGGTGCAGTATTGATCGTGCTTTTTATCCTTGATTGGCTCCTGGTTGTTAATAACACGGTTGTCATTTTTCTTATCATTTGTGTGTCTGCTGTTTATCCTGTTGATAACTCTGTTTATAATCCGGTTGGCAACCTGCTTGAATTATAAATTGTCCGTCTTCTTCGAGGCGATGCGAAACGAGGATACGACGCAACATTTCCCTGCTAATCCGGATGATCCCTTTACGAATGCTTTATATGCCGATATGAATCATATCCTCCGGCAGTTGGGTGATAAACATATTGAGATTGAAGAGAAAAGCCTTTATTATGAGAGTATTCTCCGAGTGATGACACATGAAATTCGTAACTCTGTCACTCCGATCGCTTCTCTTTCGGCAGACCTGTTAAAACATCTGGACCGTACTTCCATATCCCGGCAACGCGAAGGACTTGAAGTTATCAACAGCCAGGCGAAGAATCTGACTGCTTTTCTCGATTCGTACCATCGTTTGACACATTTGCCGGAACCGGAATATAAAACAGTTTCCGTACCGGCGTTATTTACTAAGCTGGAACGGTTGCTACAAGCCGAACCGAGAAGTGAACGGGTCGTTTACTGCGACGGTAAAGCTGATAGGTCGACAGGCAAGGAACTTCAAGTATATGGCGATGCCAATCTGCTTACTCTTGCATTGATTAATCTGATCCGGAACGCATTGCAGGCAGTAGAAGGACAAGAGGATGGAATTGTCAGGGTCGATACATGTGCTGGGGCAACCGGGCATCTCCTTATAATAATAACAGACAACGGTCCGGGGATTCCTCCCGAACGGTTGTCTGCAATCTTTACTCCTTTCTTTTCCACCAAATCCGGCGGAAGCGGTATCGGCCTGCCGATTTCCCAACGTATCATGCAATTGCATGGCGGCCAACTTTCTGTCTCATCCATACCGAATGTCCGGACAGAGTTTCGGATGGAGTTTTAATATCCCAATTCGAAATCCTGATCTACCGCCGGAACACCTTCATTCATCCATTTAGGCATGGGGGCATTTTGCAGGTAGTGGTGGAAGAACTGGAACATGCGTTTCTGGAAATCGATCCGGTTTGCCAGGCGCATCGGCCAGTGCGGTTCGCCGGTATAGTTGAGCAACCACACAGGTTTTTGCAAGCGTTTAAGGGCAATGAAGTATTCGATTCCCTGATACCAGGGTACATGCCCGTCTGCATCGTTGTGCATGATCAGGATCGGAGTGGTCACCTTATCCATATTGAACAAGGGAGAGTTTTCAATGTATTGCAACGGCATTTCCCAGATATTGCCCCCTATGCGACTCTGCCCGTGTTCATATTGCATGGAACGGTTTAAGCCGGAGCCCCAACGGATTCCGCCATACGCACTCAGCATATTAACAACCGGAGCACCCGATTCGATTGCGGCAAAGAGCCGGGTGCGGGTAGCTAAGTAGGCAACCTGATAGCCTCCCCAGCTATGTCCCTGTGCACCGATCGCCTTTTCATTTACATAGCCTTTGGCGATCCGTGAGGTGATACCCGGCATCACGCAATTGTAACAACTTTCACCCGGATAGCCGTCTGTGAAGCGGACATCAGGATTGAAAATGATAAAGCCGTGGCTGAGGTAGAACGGATAGTCGATCGTTGAACGTCCGGGACTGGGCATGTGGTAGTTGTATAATGTATTGGCATTACGTTCGTAGAAATTTACGATTACCGGATATTTCTTGTTCGGGTCGAAATCGGCCGGTTTGTAGATGACACCTTCCAGAGGCCGGCCATCCAGGGAGATCCAGGAAGTCAGTTCGGCTGTCCCCAAATGATGGAATCCTGCTGGCGGATGCCGTCTGTCAAACGGATGGATTTTTTGAAACTGAGGTTGGATAATTGGACATCCGGATATTGTTCGTATGTTTCCTGCGTGTAGATTACGGCATTGGCATCCTTTGCTTTGGCCAGGGCCGCCAGTTTGAAATTACCGGCAAGCAATGCTTTCGGGGCAACCGGCTTGTTGAGGCGGGTAGTATAATATCCGGAACCTTTGGTTCTTTCGTTAAATCCGGTGAGATATTGTGCTTCGCTTGTATTGTAGGCTCTTTTCTCCCGATCCAGTTGGATCAGCGAGTAAGTGATTTGTTCTTTTCGCCCGTTGACGGTCAGGTTGACCGGAGAAGAAGCAGCAATCGGATCAAACTTCCAGATATCGTAACGGTCCTTGATCAGGATAGATTGATCGTCATCCGTCCAACCTGCTATTCCGTAGGGTGAAGGATAGTCGGGGACATCGTTATCTTCGTCCCAGGCGGCAAATGTCTGCGGAGTTGTCAGGCGGTATTCTTTGCCGTCGGCCGTCGAACGGGTATACCAGGAACTATCTTGATCCTGATACCAGTATGTGTATTTTCCTTTTGGGGAGAAACGCATGTAGGAAGGGCTTTTCTCCTTGATCTGCCGGCGTTCCCCGGTTTCCAGGTTGATTATGTAGATATCATGAAACTGGCGTGCGGTCCACATGCTTTGTGTGCCGTAAGGTCTTGTGGTGGAGAGAAGCGCCCATATGGCATTCCCCTCATCGGCTGTTTGCAGAGTCGGAAGTTCTTCTGTTGCCAATTGGAGAAGGCGTCCGGAACCGAGGTTGTAGATGGCTGTATAAGATCGTTTCAAATCGGTCGCTTTGTTAAAGGACTGTTGCGTGTATTGTACCTTTTCATCCCAGCTCCATACCTGTACATCCGGGCGATTCTCAGCCAAAAGGGTCGTGTCTTTCTGTTTGGGCTCCGGAGCAGTTCCGAAGAAAAGACGGCTTGCGTTTTCGGAAAAATATAAGGGCGCATTTTCACTGATAATCCATGAAGCGGGGAATGCTTTATCCCCTCGTTCTGCAATCAGTTTGCCGGGGGTATTATTTTCTGCCAGATACAGGCTGCTCCGGGTTGCGGCCGAATCTTTATGGGGACAAAACAGGTAAGCGAGCTTGCTACCGTTTTCGTTGAATGCAATCTTCTTGAATACCCCTTTTTATCGGAGATCCGGTTATTTCCTTTCTGAGGAATGTAGGTATAAAGGACAGAGTCGGATACGACGTATAACACATTCCTTTTTGGGCAAATCCGAAATCGCTGACTGCCGGGAACGAGTCTTGTTGCATTCCGTCGAGCGACCGGATATAAAGCATGGAATCTTTTTTGCTTCCGCGTTGGTAAGCCAGCCAGTCGGCTGTTTCCGATAGTTTATAAGATTTGAGCGAATCGATTGTTTCCATCCCTCCGGACAGGCGGGAAATGATGAGGCTGTTCATCGGCATTTTATCCTTGTCTGTTTTCTTTAGCTTCTCAGCCTCCACTTCTTTTTTAGGGGAGGCGTTTTTGTCACCAAGAGATATTCGGAGGAGGAACTGAATTGTGCTTTTGCAGCAGGTTTAAAAGAACCTTTCTCTTCTCCTTTATCATTATATAGCAGGATGGTCGCATCTCCCCGCCAGGGTTCCATCTTGCAGAATACCCATTTCCCGTTATCGGAAATACGTTGTTCGGATATGCGTTCCCATCCGACCATCTCATCGAATGTCATGGCTCTCTTTTCCTGGGCGTGTATGGATAGGCCGGAAGCCAATAATAAGAGACTGATTAAATGTATAGAATTGCTCATTAATTTGATTGATTTGTTTTAGTATGCAATATTACTCTTTTTTATTAAAAGGAAAAAGTATCTTTGTAACCTTCAATGCTTATAGGAAACAAATAGAACATGAGAGATCGGAATCTGGATATATACAGAGGGGCTATAATGATCTATATCACCTGTTTTTGTCATTTGATATGGTGGGAAGGTGTCAAGGTCGGCATATTTGAAGGAAGCTGGATTACCGGGATATTCTTTGCAATGGCAACCGTGTTTTATATAGTAGGAGCCTCATTTTCCCTGTCATTGGAAAAACCGTTTCGGACTTATTTGAAGGGCCGGATAAAAAGAGTCGCGATCCCTTACTGGAAGTATGCATTGGTTTGTTTTCCGGCTGTTGTGTATCATTATTGGAAGTCGGGAGAGATAATACCGTTGAATGACTTTATATCTTATGTGTTCTTTACCCCTACGGTAGAATATCGATTATTTGATCATATTTGGTTTATTCCGCCTTACTTGATCATATCTCTTTGTCTTCCCTTTTTATGCCGGATGATTCGCCGGTGTAATATACCTTTTATCCTTTTCAGTGTCGTTTTGGTATTGTTGCTATTGTTCAAAGCTTATTATCCAGAGTTGCTTCAAACTGTAATAGTCTATCTGTTTTTTACGATATGGGGATTGTATTATAAGAAGAAGTTAGGCTGGCAAATTGTTGTTTGTGTAATAGCTGCCGTAGGATATTTGATTTATGCTTTCGGAGTTGAAAGAGTCCCTTTTGATCTGCAAGCTAATAAATTTCCGCCAAACTTATTGTTTGCCTCATACGGAATGGCTGTTTTAGGAATAGGTGGAATTTATATGAAAAAGGGATTAGTTTTCTTATATGACAGATCTGCAATGGTTCGTCGTTATATTAATATATATTCTAATGAAGGATATGAAATATATTTGGTCCATCCCTTTACCATCATTCTGTTAGGCGGTATAAAGCGGCTTTTGGGGTTGGACCCAATTATTGCCGACCATCTGTATTTGCAAATGGTGTATATTGTTTCCGGCTTTTTATTCATACTGTGCGTTAATGTCTATGTGCTGAAAACTTACAATTATATATGGTCTTTGGTAAATAGAGTTTTTAAGTCGTATTTCCTGCCATGCTCATTAACCAGTTGGATCTTTGATTTATAATCCGCTGCGTGCTGAATTGTTTCAGGAAGAATACGGTTCCGTCTTTCACATCCCGTATGCGGGCCTGTCTTCTCCGGTAAAGTTCGTATATTTCAGGTAGGAGATCAGATAAGTGAAAGAGCCGTCATACAGCAGCTACGGATCGTTGCTTATCAACTCCGGGATAAATAAGTAAAGTCCGTGTTTCATATTCATTTGAATTAGGTTATTTGTCTTTTATAAATGTACGGATATCTTCCGACAAGAATTTATACCCTTGTCCGGCTTTCAGGACGGTGCTTTCCGGTGAAATATAGATAAACGAAGGAAGCGCATGTACCCCGTAATGAGCCGCTATGCCACTCATGCCCAGTCCATCGGACAGTTGCAGCCAGTTGTCTGCCGATTCTTTGACTTCTGTCTTTTTCCAAACCGCTTCTGGATCTACAGACAGGCTGATAACGACAATTTTCTCTTTATATTTTTCCGCAATTTCCTTTAGTAAAGGAAACGCATCGAGGCAAGGGCCACAGTATCGGCTCCAGAAATCAAGGATGATGTATTTCCCTTTATAGTCGGAAAGATGGTGGATGTTCCCTTTGATGTCTTTCAGTTCGACATCCGCGATCTTGTCTCCTTCCTGAACTGTCGAGGAGATAGACAACAAGGAAGTTATCTCTTCCCCAACCGGGATTGTCTTTGTTCGTCCGTCAGCTTGCTGTAGACAGATACGACTAACGCTTTATCCTTCAACTTTCCCGCTTGGCAACTCTTGGCAGCGTCTCTCAGTTCTTCCAGACCGGCATCGGTAATCGGATAGTCCAGCATGAGCAGCAACTCTTTTTGCAGGATAATCTCGTCATGTATGCTATTCACCGTCTGCCTGATCGAAGCAAATTTCTGTTTGGCGACCGAATCTTTCGCTCTGATCTTGGGGAGCAGTTTCATACACTCTGCCGTTAAGTCGTGGATGCGTATGTTTTTCCTCCCGTGTAGCCTCCCGGAAGCGGTTCAGTTCGACTTGTTCGGGGATTGGAATGTCGCTTTCCGCCAGCCAGTTCTGCACATAAGGGGCTTCTCCGGTGATTTTGATGTTCGCTCCGGGCTTCACCCATACGGTGTAGCCGGTGTTGTTGAGGGATATGTACATCTTGGTCGTCCTGTCGGCTTCCCTGGTGAATTTGAATTTACCGTTCACCATTTTTTCCTGATCTTCCGGTCGTACATCCATCCCGTTTCCTTTCATCTCTGCGCAAAAAAATCTGACGGTATCCGGCATATTCCGTATGTCTCCTTCGATCGTAACGGTCTTTTGCCCGTAAGCGGAAGAAGCGCAGACAAAGATTCCAAACAACCATGCAAGTGTCTTCATAAGCAATTCGATTTATGATTAGTGCCGGCAATATACAAGTTTATTTGATTTGGAATCATGCGGGGTACGATAATTTCGTAAGCCGTAACATATCTTGATACGTTACGGCCCATTCTTTCCCTTTTATAACATTTAAGACTTAGATCAACGTCTCCGTTACCACCTGTCCGTCGAACAGGTTGATGGTGCGGGAGGCAAACCCGGCATCGTGCTGGCTGTGCGTCACCATGACGATCGTCGTCCCTTCCTTGTTCAGTTCGCTGAGCAGGTTCATCACTTCCTGTCCGTTTTTACTGTCCAGGTTACCGGTCGGTTCGTCGGCGAGGATCAGCTTCGGGTTGGCCACTACGGCGCGGGCAATGGCGACACGCTGTTGCTGGCCGCCGGACAACTGCTGCGGGAAATGCTTTTCGCGGTGCACGATCGCCATCCGTTCCATTGCTTCCTGTACCTTTTTCTTTCGCTCGGCAGCCGATACACCCATGTAGAGCAAAGGAAGTTCTATATTCTCGTATACATTCAACTCGTCGATCAGATTGAAACTTTGGAAGACGAACCCGATAATCCCTTTGCGCAGTTTCGTCCGCTGGGCTTCCGTATATCGGGATACTTCGATCCCGTTCAGGTAATATTCTCCGCTGGTCGGGTTGTCGAGCAATCCTAAGATATTCAACAACGTTGATTTTCCACAACCGGAAGGGCCCATAATGGCTACGAATTCCCCTTCCTTCACCTCTATGCTTACTTTATTAAGAGCCAACGTCTCTACCTCTTCCGTGCGGAAGATCTTTTCTAATGCAACTGTTTTAATCATGGTCTTTAACTGATTTGTTTACGAGAAATGTGACAAAAGTCGTGCCATAATCGTAAAAAACTTGTAGATAAGATGTTATCTGTTGTGCCGGGTTTGATGATCGTGCATATACGCACAAAAGGAGTTCGGATGCGCACGGTTTATCATAAGCATCTGTATCTTTTACCCCGTTCTTCTGTATATATTAGCACGCTTATCTTAACCCATAAATCGTTCGCCGGCCGGTTGTCCGCTTGCAAGAGAACGATCGTTCGCCGCCAAGCGGACAACTTATAAGTAGAAGGAAAAGGGCTAAATAATACGGTACTTCTTCTTAATTCATATAGTATAAGTTCTTAATTGGTTATTATAACCATACCTCTTCATGTTTTATGCGTCACTATATATATTGCAAGTGCGAGGATAATTCCATTTTTTTCCGTATGTTTGTGGTGTTCTAAAGAATCAGATATATGGAAAAGACAAATAACGCGTCTTTGTATTGGTACGTCTTCTACAATGACCAACTTCTACTGCAAAAGAAAGCTGAAGGCTATGTAATCCCTTGTACGGACGAAGCGCCTGTGACGGTTGCCCGCTCGCTTCCGGTCGAGATGCAGGACGGGACAATGGCGATGGCGGCTTTTACCGATGCGCCCCTGGAAGAGACGGATGTTTTCATGCCTATGGGACTCCGCGCTTCCTATGATCATATCGACCGTTACTCCTATGATCAGGCGGGGAAAGCGTATGAGATTGTCTATTGGGATCAACACAGCCGGTTTTGTCCTGTCTGCGGGACGCCGACGGAACTGAAAGGGCCGATCATGAAGAAATGCCCTCATTGCGGCAATGAGATGTTCCCGTCGGTATCGCCTGCCGTACTGGTCTTGATCCGGAAAGGTGAGGAAATCCTGTTGGTGCATGCGCGTAACTTCCGGGGAACGTTTCATGGGCTTGTGGCCGGCTTCCTGGAAACGGGGGAGACGTTGGAACAATGCGTGGAGCGTGAAGTGTGGGAGGAAACAGGATTGACGATCAGGAATATCACTTATTTTGGCAACCAGCCGTGGCCGTATCCGAGCAACCTGATGATCGGTTTTATAGCCGATTATGTCAGCGGGGAGATCAAATTGCAGGACGAAGAGTTGAGTTCCGGTTCCTTCTTCTCGAAAGATAACCTGCCGGAAATACCGCACAAGCTGAGCTTGGCACGGAAGATGATCGACTGGTGGTTGGGAAATTGAAAATTGAAAATTAAAAATTAAATCATAGATTATTATGAAACCAATGTTTTTATGTTCTCTTTTGTGTCTGCTAACTATGGCATTCGGTGCGGAAAGTGCCGCTTCGCAGGTGACGCGTGCCGATTACGAGCGTGCTGACACGATCCTGAAATGCTCCGACCGGGTTTATTCTCCTGCTATCCATCCCGAATGGATAGACAGTTCACACTATTTTTGGTATAAGAATCATGAGAAGGAAGGAGATTTCTACTATCTCGTCAATGCGGAGAGTGGAAAGAAACAGCGTGCTGCGGATAAGAAAGGATTGGCGGCATTCTTCTCCAAAAAGCAAAAGAAACTGGCCGAATCCCTGCTGAAAGAGGAAGAGAAGAGGCCGGATCGCTGGCGTCGTCGCGAAGAGGCTCCGGTTCCTGTTGTCTCGCCCGATAAGAAGTGGGAAGCGTATGTGAAAGATAATAATCTCTATCTCTCGCCCCTCTGGGATGAGAAGGAGAAAGATAAACCAAAGGAAGAGATTGCCTTGACGATGGATGGCACGGCGAATCTGCGTTATGACGGTTGGTCGATCATCTGGTCGCCCGACTCCCGGAAGCTGGCAACCGTGAAAGTGCGCGACGTGCAGGAACGCCGCATTCCGCTGATCGAATCCAGCCCGTCTAGCCAGAAGCAGCCGATCCTGCAATGGCGCGACTATGCGAAGCCGGGGGATGTATTGCCTGTTTACCTGCCGGTGCTCTTCGATGTGGAGGCGCGCAAGCAAATGGCGTTGAATGTCACTCCTTATGAAAATCAGTTCTATCTGAACCTGACCGGTTGGCGCGAAGACAGCCGCGCGTTCACGTTCGAGTTCAACCAGCGCGGGCATCAGCGTTATGTCATTGGCGAAGTGAGTGCTGCCGACGGTTCTATCCGTCATTTGGTGGATGAGCAGACGAAGACTTTCATCTATTATTATAACAACTATCGGTATGATCTGGATGACGGAAAAGAATTGCTTTGGATTTCCGAACGGGACGGATGGCGTCATCTTTACCTGATAGATGGTACGAGCGGGCAGGTGAAACGACAGGTGACAAAGGGTGAATGGGTGCTCCGTCAGGTCGATTATGTGGATGAGACGAACCGGGTTGTCTATTTCACCGCTTCGGGCTTTAATAAAGGCGAAGATCCTTATAACCTGCATTACTGCCGGATTAACTTGGATGGAACAGGCTTTACCGATATGACTCCTGAGAACGGGAACCACCGTGTGACTTTCTCTGCCGACCGTTCTTATTTTACCGATGTCTATTCTCGTCCCGACCTGCCGCCTGTCAGTCAGTTGAAGCGGACTTCGGATGTGTCTGTGGTGGCCGGATTACAGAGGTGCGATGTGAGTGCGTTGCAGGCGGAAGGCTGGCAAATGCCGGAAGTGTTCTGCGCGAAAGGCCGGGACGGGCAGACGGATATTTGGGGGAACATTTATCGCCCAATGCACTTTGATGCTTCCAAATCTTATCCGGTCGTAGAGTTTATTTATGCCGGTCCGCATGATTCGCATGTGGATAAGGACTTCAAACCGGCCCATCATCTGGTCTCCAAATTGGTAGAACTCGGCTTTATCGTCGTTTCGATCGACGGTATGGGGACGTCCAACCGCTCGAAAGCTTTCCATGATGTATGTTGGAAGAACCTAAAAGATGCCGGTTTCCCGGATCGTATCGCTTGGATGAAAGCGGCAGGTGCGAAATACAAGTATATGGATTTGAATCGTGTCGGCATCTATGGCTGGTCGGCCGGAGGTCAGAATGCGATGGCTGCTTTGCTGTTCCATAACGATTTTTATAAGGTTGCAGTCGCCCTTTGCGGTTGCCATGACAACCGGATGGATAAAATCTGGTGGAACGAACAGTGGATGGGCTATCCGATCGACGCCTCTTATAGCACCTCCTCCAATGTCGACAATGCTTACCGTCTGAAAGGCAAGTTGCTCCTGATCAACGGTGAACTGGATGACAACGTCGATCCGGCTTCCACCTTGCAGGTTGTTAGTGCCTTGATGAAAGCAAACAAGAATTTCGAACAGCTTTATCTACCAGGCAAGACGCACAGCCTCGGCGGTCCGTTTGAAATGCACAAAATGCACGATTTCTTCGTCAAGAATTTGCTGGGGCAGGAACCGCCGGAGTGGGAGTAAGGAGATATCTGAATAATAAAAAGGCCCTGTATCCAAGAGATTTCGAACCTTGGATACAGGGCCTTTCCGGTTTAGGGCAGTAATTCTTCCAATTTGATTTGTTGAAAGACCATATCGGCTTGGCTGCTTTCATATAAAATACCGATTGTGTTTTCATTTACAGAGGTTATGCAGGAATAGCCGCGTCCGTTATATTCATCCAATAGGATTTTCTTGTTTTCAGGCCAGGTCTTTCCATCGTCATAGCTAATCTTCAGTGTGATATGATTACGCTCCGAATAGGATTCCGGGTTGACGAAAAGCAGGATTGATTTATTTTGTCCGTCTTTGTGATAAGTGTGTTTGTGTATGCTACCCATACAAGTCGGTTCGATTAATGCTTTTCGTGAGGTGGGATGTTCTGTCCAAGTTTTCCCTAAGTCAGAGGTGATGCAGACACGCCGTCCGTTCTCCTCTTTGTTTCCCCGGTTACGGTTGTCACGCATATTTAGCATGATGTTTCCGTCGGATAGTTGTACGGCCATACATTCTGTTACATTTGTAAAAGCCGGATTGCTGGCGCTCCAGGTTTTACCACCGTCTTTGCTCCAAGTGATATTGGAAAATGGGTGTCCGTCTTTATCTCGTCCTTGTGTCGGAAAAACGAGAGTTCCGTCTTGTAGTGTAATCCCATGTCCCGGTGCAGGGGCATATAGCCACCATTCCTTTCGTTTGGTTTGTTCCGTTATGTTTACAGGGGGATTCCAGGTTTGACCGTCATCGGTACTTTTTGCAATTAGGAACTGACTGGTCTCTTTTACTCCAAACCCAGGCTGAGAGCCTTTTTCACGCCATTGGTGTATCCAGCGGGTACTGTCTTTTGTCATTCCAGACACCCATTCCCCTGTTTTTCCATCTAATACTCCATGCATCCAAAGGCCGGCTACATAAATATCCCCTGTGTTTTCATCTACCAGGATGTTGGCATCACTGACTCCATTGTATTTTTCAGGTAATCCTCCCCAATCTTTCATGTCCAGGACTACTTGCATAGGTTGCCAGGTTTGCCCTCCGTCTGTACTGCGATTCAGACAAATATCCATATGCCCTTGTAAATCGCGTGGACTTTCGTAGCGGGCGTCATAGATTGCTAACAATGTTCCTTTTGTAGATGTTGCTAACCCTGGGATACGAGACGTGTGAACGCCGTCTTGCTTGTGCTGGCGTACGGCCACTCCTGCACGAAGTTCAGATGAAGCTGTTACAGGCACTTTTATCTCTCCTTCATTTGTCTCTATCTTAGTACAGCTTGCTTTAAAGCGATGGCTGAGATCGACTTTGTCTTTTAACTTAAAGGATACCCAAAAAGGGAAGGTGTCCGTATCAATTGAAATATCTGTATTGAAAACAACTTTTTCAGATGCGGATACTGTTTGGAGAACCGGCTTGTTGGTATCGATCATTCCTTTGGAATCGGTATGATAAAGACCGACACTTTCAATATCGTCGATATCTGTTGTGCCATGAAGGTCCACTTCTAATTTTTGTAATGAATAATTATCGCCAGTTTGATGTCTTATCAGTTCAATTTTGAAGACAGGGTTGGCTTCCTTCATGGTAAGAATGGGAAGTACCGGATGTTCTGCTGTCATGGATATGTTGTCTGTATAGTTCGTACAGGAGAATGACAGACCTGAAAGGATTGTAAATAATAATGCTCTATTCATGGAATTTTATTTATTATGAGTGTTTTTATACTCTTCAATCATTTGCTGTAGTTCATTTTCAATGTCAACATATTCTCTTTTTCCGCTTAGATTTTCTTTTTCTGCTTTATTGCCGTTCATGCAATAAAGTTCTCGGTCTGTAATATGATTTGTCGCATTGTCGTACCATAGCGTGTAACGCCAGTTTTTAGTCCGGACAGTGTATCCCATGTGTGTCTGGTTTTTATAAGAATTTACCGCTTTATAGGGCCTTGGGAATTGGCTGAAAGCACGATTCTTCCAGTTAACTTTATTCTCTATCAGAAAACGAAGGGATTGCCCGGATAATGTATGTGCAGGTTTTAGTCCGCAGAAATCGGTCAATGTCGGATAGATGTCAATCAACTCTACAATATCGTTTATTCTTTTCGGGGCATCTTTATATTCTGGGCTGTATATAAGTAGAGGAACTTTGCAATCCAATTCAAAATTTGTGGATTTCCCCATAGGTGCTGTTCTCCGAGATGGAAGCCGTTGTCACCCCAAATGACAATGATTGTATTTTTCTCCAATCCCAGTTCTTTGAGCTTACCCAATAATTTCCCGACTTGTGAGTCGATAAAACTGACACATGCATAATAAGCTTTACAAAGTTCTTCCTGCTTTTCTATTGAAAGGTTTCCGTGTTTGGGTATGTCGGTATATCCTCTCAACTCTTCCCAATTGTGGAAGGAAATAACAGGAGCGTGTATTGGCTGTTTATCTTCTGCCTCTTTTCGGATGAAGGATTTATTCCGGTATATATCCCAGTATTTTTTCGGCATACTAAATGGCAGGTGAGGTTTGATATACCCGACTGCCAAAAAGAAAGGCTGCTTGGATTTGGATAATTTATCCAATCTCTTTAGAGCTTCTGCGGTAACTTTGCCATCCAGAAAAGAAGTGTCCGGTTGATCGGCAATTTCAATTGTTGCCGCTTTATTCCCTTGTCTGTTTTGCATCAACGTATATTCTTCTTTCTTAATAGATAAGTTGTATATGGGGGGCGGGTCCAGGAAATCGTATCTTGTGTCCGGGTACTGCCATGATAGATTTTACCGATACCGATAGTTTCATATCCGTTATTTTTAAAAAGTTGCGGCAGAGTGGTAATATACGGACATTTTTTCTCTGAAATGGGTGTTTAGATCGGTAACTCCGATTTCATCCGGACGCAATCCTGTCAGTAGGGATGCCCGTGAAGGGCCACTGACGGATTGCTGGCAGTATGTGTTTTCAAAGAGGAAACTTTTAGTCGCAAATGTATCGATATTGGGAGTTACGGCGTATGGATCACCGTAACATCCCAATGTCGGGCGCAAGTCATCTATGGCTATGAAAAGCACGTTTCTAACATCATTTTCTGCTTGTATGCAAAAAGTAATAATGCCCCAATGGCTGTCAAAGTAGTCTTTTGTTTCATGTGCTTTTAGGGTTAAGCAATAATTTGCGTACGTGGAATCATACCATTTGTTTTATTTTTTTAGTTGTTCGAATGGTATTATTATAAAGCCGATTTTTTCATACGGATTGTTTATGCCATATTCATATAACAGTCCGATATTCCCGTTCTCAGATTGGTCAGGTCTGAATAAGCGCTTGGACCTGAATAGACTTGATAGGCATAGGGCCAGGTTTTACCATTATTTTCACTCAGTTTGATTGTCATCTTTTCTCTTTTTATCCGTGGAGGCTGGATTGGAGAATAAAATGTTGTTGCTGATCTTTCCCTTTTTTCATATAATTTAGCGTGCTCCCTTGACAAATAGGCTCGATCAGTTCAGGAAGATATGACATTTGAGAGACAGTTTCTCCACCATCTTTACTGATTGCATACGAACGGGTTTTACTTTCTTCCCGGTTGTAATTACGCATGTTTAGCATTAAGTATCCATTTTTTAATTCCACAACACTACTTTCATTTCCTCCATGTTCGTTGACGATTCCTCCTAGTTTCCAAGTCTCGCCTTTATCATCGGAATAAATCAGTTGGGAATGATAAGTCTTTGTCCCTGCCACCATATGGTTGGCGGCAACTACTAACCGTCCTTTATTCTTTTTACCTTGTAATTGGATCCCATGACAGGGGCCTGTTGCGTACCAAGTCCAATCAGGGTGTTTGACAGATGATGTGATTTCTTTGGGGTAGACCAACTTTTGCCATCGTTATCGGAATAAAGAACATATACTCTCCGACTGTCTTTACTTGTTTTATCGATGATTTGTTTTTCGTGATCCTCTCCTAAATTCCAACAACTGACCAAGATGATACGACCTGTTTCTTGGTCTACGATAGGAGACGGGTTGCCACATACATTATCACCATCGTCCCATACTGTAATGATGCGGCTCCAAGTCTTACCTCCGTCTTCGGAACGTTTCACTACTAAATCAATATTACCGGTATCGGAACAACTGTTTTTTCGCGCTTCAGCAAAGGCAAGCAGGGTTCCCGCTTTGCTTTTGACGATAGCAGGAATACGGAAGCAAGCATATCCGTCCTGACTTTTTATTTGGTAAATGTCTGTTGTTGTATTTGTTTGTGCATGGACTAAAATCCCCAATTGCATCAAAACGAAAAAGCATGTTACTATTATATTCTTCATGATTTATTAGCTGATTTGAGATTATTGATTGAAAAATTCCGGAATGATACGATAGCCTTCTTCTCTTACTTTAATAACGTATTCTTCCGGTATCGAACGATAAGGCCATCTCAAATGACTACCTATATCAGCCCATTTTTCCTACTAATGCCATGAAGCGATCACAGGCATGGTTTGGAAAATGTTCTTTTACGATAAAAGGAGTTATCAGTTTATCCATAAACAGATGAATACGCTCTTCCAATTCGAGTGCCATATCCTTATTTGCTGTTATTTGCTCATACCATTTTTGAGCAGCAAAGGATTCAGGCAAGCTATATTGGAATACGCTCCGTGAGCTCCGGAGAGTATGCCGCTTGCCAGATTATGGCCTGGAATAAAAACGGATAATCCTTGTACCTTTTCTCTGATTTGTTTATACCATTCAGGGATTCCGGTTTCCGTCAAAAACTTTGATGCCGATCAAAGATGGTATATGTTGTTTTAGGTACATCCAATCATGGGGAGAAAGTATCTTTTTTGCATGAGGAGGATTGTAAAGGACGATAGGAATTCCGTTTGCCGCTTCTTCCATCCTTTGCAAAAAAATGACAGCCTCTTCCAATGTGACCGGAAACCAGTCTGGTAAGATTACTTGGACTGCGCCAGGATTTAGAGACTTGACAGCTTGTAATCGATTTAGAGATATTTGCGGGCTCATGTGGCTGACACCGATTTGAAAGGGAATACTGGCAGCAGAACATTTCTCTGCCAATAATTCGCTTGTTTTTATAAACTCTTCTTCGTTTTGAGTATAAAACTCTCCTGCTGTCCCATTCGAATAGATTCCGCAGGGAGATGATGCTATCAAGATATCTATTTCATCTCCCATGCGTTTATAATCTATTTCTCCGTTTTTATTTGTTGCCAGCAAAAGTGTTGCCCAGTTGCCGACAAGAGTTGTATGTGTTAACGGATGCATAAGTATCAATTATTCATCATATCCCGGAGTTTGTATGATATTCGGGTTCTTATTAATTGACGTTTGAGCTACGGGCCATAATAAAATATTTAACTCGTTTTCACGTCCAACCAAATAAGGGGCCTTTTTGAATACAACTCCTAAACGGATGAAATCCCACCATAATTTGCCTTCGGCAGCGAATTCTTTCATTCTTTCTGTTACAATGGCTTCATTCAAGTCATTGGCAGCCATGGAAGATGGATAGAAATTCTTTTTACTGTATGCCCGTTCAGCAATTTTGTTAAGTGAAGCAATCGCACCGGGCAAATCATTTTTTGCTAATTTGATTTCTGCATCAAATAGGATGGCGTCAGCATAACGGTATACGATTATATCTGAATCAAAGATACGTGTTCCGTTTGTCCATGTTCCGGCAAATTTATTGATCCATTGAAATGTTGCATTTTTCGGTTCGTCGAAATAAGTTTCGAAACTTACAATTGTTCTTTGATCTTCTTTATTTTCTGAAAGTAAAGCTTTGTAATCTTCTGTATAGAAGCACCATTGTTGATGGCTACCTACTTTTACTGGATTTTCTATTGCTTCGACAGAAACATATTGAGAAGGAACCAGATAATCTCCAGGATATCCACCTGTATATTCATCTTGAATGTAACTCCACGCAAATATAATCTCGTTACCTAATTCGTTGTAAAAAATGTTGCCGAAATCTTCTTCAAGTGAGTAATTTGAGTTGTTCAAAACAGCTTGGACAGCAGTGTTTGCATTGTCGAGTGCCACCTCTCCTGCGTTTCGTACTTTATACATCCATAAAGAGTAGTCTGCTTTCAACATATTAATGGCTCCCAATGATGCCAGATTCCTGTCTACTACAGATGTAGGCATCAAAGTTAAAGCATTGTCGATGTCTTCGCCTACCTGTTTGAATACATCTTCGGCTGGTTGACGCGTCGGAAAAAGTCCTTCTTGCTGATCCGATTCAAAGCCGTCCAGCAATATGGGAGCATCTCCCCAAATACGCCCAATCCAATAGTAGCAAAATGCTCTTACATAATATGCGTTTGCTAAAATCTTATTTTTAGCATCTTCGCTATTGAACGCAATATCCGGTGTGTATTTTAAAATCAAATTAGCATTGTTGATTGTTGTATATAAATCAGCCCAATTTGCATAACCGTGGTTTGTTGGTATCTGATTTTGATATACTTGGTCACGTGCTGTTTGTCCGGCTAAACCGTCTGCCCAAAGACCGGTTCTATATTCTCCCAGTAAATGTAACCAGTGCTGAATGTAGCTCTGAATTTATTAAACATACCATACATGGCAGAAGTTGCATCTCCTTCATCTTGCCACATGGAGTTGGCTGATACTTCACTTTTCTGGATGATATTCAGATCACCATGGCATGAAGCAAGTAGAGTTCCAGCCAATAATATTACTAATATTGTTTTGATTTTCATGATATAAATGTTTTTATAACTTAAGAAATCGTTTGATTAGAAAGTAACTTTTACTCCTACGGAATATTTACGGATAGGAGGATAATTGTAATAATCCTTATTATAGGTCGTAGAAGCACCCACTTCAGGAGAGACACCCTTTACAGCTGTAAAGTAATGCAGATTGTTTCCTGCTAATGTAATAGCCAAATTTTGAATACCCAGTTTTGTCAACTTATTTGTTGGAACATTGTATTGTAGACTTATTTCACGGATGCAGAGGTAATCACCTTTGTAGTTGAACACATTCGATGTACGGCTAAAATTAGCATTTCCATCATCCGGATCATTGGCTGTAAAACGTGCGTATTTTGTATTGTCGCCCGGCTGTTTCCAACATTGTTTCACTTCATCAATCAGTGTATAATTGTTTGCAAATGTATTCATGAAATAACGCATTTCTGAATTGTTATTGATGGAGTGGCCTAAAGCCCAATCAACAAAGATATTCAAAGTGAAATTTTTATAGGTGAAATTGTTGTTCAAACCTCCGGTTGAATGTGGAACTGTATAACCAAGCAAGAATTGATCTTGACTGTCAATATAATCTTTTCCGTCTTTTGTTTGGCTACCTTCACGGTTTTTCCATTCGTAATCACCGATTTCTTTACGTCCGGCTATATTTTTTTTTCCATCGGAAGGCCGATAACCTTTTGCGGAACTATCATACATCGCATTGTCTGCTTGTTCTTGTGTTTCGATAATATGGTCAACTACATAACCATAATAACGATATAACGGTTCCCCCTCTGCTGTTCCCCCGAAGGCTGTCCCATCTGCCAAAGTAATACCTCCTATACGATTTTTGTTTCGTCCGTTGTCAGGGAGTTTTAAAACTTTATTTTTTACATAACTCCATGTAAATTTGGATGTCCATATGAAATCTTTTGTTTCGATGTTTGTGGAACTGATTTCGATATCGAAACCATAGAATTTTACTTTACCAATGTTAGTTTGAACATTGTCAAAGCCAGAAGTATTTGGTAATTCTTTTTGCTAAATAATAGGTTGTCAGTTCTTTTGTCGAAATAGTCTGCGCTGATGTTTAAGCGATTGTTAAACATTGATAGATCGAAACCTGCATCTAACTGTGTAGAGACCTCCCATGTTAATCCTAAATTAGGCATAGTAGACGGATAATTCCTGCAACTCCATCGTATTTGGCATTTGTTGAATATTTGCCATAAGCGTCATATAGCCCGATTGCATTGTTTCCTGTTTGTCCATAGCTTATACGCCATTTCAAGTTATCAATGGGTTTTATATTTTGCATAAAGGATTCGTCAGACATAACCCAGCCCACGGAAGCACCAGGGAAAAAAACCCCATTGATTTCCAGTCGCAAAACGGGAAGATGCATCTTCTCTAAATGTGGCAAAAACAAATATTTCTTTTGGAAATCATAGGATAATCGGCCGAAATAACCAATTGTGACATCCTCTGTGAAATCACTTTTTGCGTCTTTTTTATTGGGACCTGCTGTTAATGTCGGAACTTTGTCGGAACTGGCACCTGTAACAGTTGCTTCCATTGATTGATTTTTATCTTTCTGATAGGAGTAACCAGCCATAACAGAGAAAGAATGATCTTTGATTGTCTTGTTATATGTTCCATAGGCTTCCAATTTATTTCTGTTTAATTCACCGAATTGCGCAGTGGTTGTACGTAAACCACTGAATTCGTTGGCTTTTTCGAAACTGTCACTTCTCCAATGATGATTATATGTAGACATTTGCACATCTGCTTTCAGACCTTCAATAATGTGGTATGTTAGTCTTCCAAATGCAGACATTCGTTTTTCCTCTTTGCTTTGGTCATTGTAATATTGATACCATAATGGGTTAGGAGATGTTGCATTATAGCCTTTTGTGGGTGTTCCGTCTTCATTATATTTCTTTTGAGTCGGTGGAGTTGCTAGACCTCTTGATATAACATTCATCTGGTTAGGATATTCAGATGAATTGGTTTTAGAATAATCAAAACCCATTGCAAAAGACAATTTGCTATTAATTTTTACATCCAGATTATTCCGCATGCTTAAACGGGAATAGCCTGTAGCTAAAGCGACTCCCCCGTCATCTGTGTATCCTGCACTAGCACTGTATCTGACAGATTCACTTCCTCCATCAATTCCTACATAATAGTTTTGCCATAGTGCGTTTTTGTAGATTTCGTCTTGAAAGTTGTTATCCTGGAAAATCAGTGTTTTAGTTGGATCTAATGGATCTGGCATGGATTTGTATCCAGTTGGTATGCTTTCCCCTTCTTTGAGGTAGCGAGTTGAATAGATTGAAGGTTCTGTATTTCCTGAACTTGCAGAATAACCATCCATAAAGTTGTAGTGAGATTTGGGACCTAAGGCTACAGCTGGACGAACAGTATTGATATAATCTTCGGCATTCATGAAATTATACAATGTTTCTGCTTGTTGTAATGCCAAATTAGCCTCGAATGTTATTCGGGGAGCTTGATTGGCTGATCCTTTTTTGTAGTGATAAGAATTACACCATTAGAAGCTCTTGAACCATAGATTGCAGTGGATGCCGCATCTTTTAAAACTTCAATAGATTCAATGTCATTTGGGTTAATACCCGAGAATGCACGTTCTACGCCATCAACTAAGATCAGAGGGTCGTTGCTTTTATTGATAGAAGAACCACCACGAATGCGGATTGTAGCATCAGCCCCAGGTGTGTTGTTATTGGAGTATAGGCGTGCACCGGCAATTTTTCCTTTTAAACCTTCACCAATAGTATTTACTGGAACATTTTTTAATGCATCACCACTTACTTTTGTAATAGCAGAGGTGATTGTTCTTCTTGATTGTGTACCATAACCGACAACAACTACTTCATCCAAACCTATAGTAGAGGCGTTTAGTGTAATGTTTAAAATGTTTTCGTTTCCTACTTTTACCTCTTTTGTCGTATATCCGATAAAAGAGAAAAGAAGAGTTGCCCCTTTTTGTACATTGAGGTTGTATTTACCGTCAATATCGGTAATAGTACCTGTTGTTGTTCCCTTGACAGAAACAGAAACACCTGGCATAGTTAGTCCATCGTTGTCTATAACAACGCCCGAAATATTCATTTCTTGAGCAGAAATTGAAATAAAAGGGAATAATAAGAGGACTAACAGTAAACATAAATGATTTAATTTGTCCATCTTTGTACTGGTTTTAAAATAGTGCTATTTTAAGATTGACACGAGGAATAAGTACCGATCAAAGTTTTATTCCCCGTGTCTTTTTATTTAGATAAGAAACCGATTTTTATTAAATCGTTTTTCAGCATATCATATTCTTCCTTGCTTACAGCTGGAATGGGTAGTCTGCATGGGCCGCACTCTATTCCGATCAAATTCATAATTGCTTTACCTCCTCGTACACCTCCTCCGTATTTAATGATTATTTTTACTATTTCTATTGATTTCATTTGTAATTTTCTCGCATGTTGGAAGTCCCCTTCTTCAACTGCTTTCAAAATACCGTGGTAGACTTCGGGAAGATAGTTATAGGTGCTTCCAACGCCGGCAACTGCTCCGAATGCTAATCCTGAGATTAGAATTTCATCATACCCGTGAAGTACTTCAAATTCACCGTTATTTAATGTTAAACATTCACCCATTTCCATGAGATTATTGTGTGTAAATTTTGTTCCCACTAAATTAGACATCACTTTTTTACCCTCTGTCAGAAAGGTCGCAACAGGTAAAAAATACACCAGTCATAGATGGCATATTGTAATAATAGAATGGTAGTTCTTCTGCACTGTTGGCAATCGGAGTAAAAAGTCAATTAAATCTTTGACAGTTTCCGGCTTGAAGAAACAAGGTGCCATTGCGGCAATAGCATCGGCTCCTGTCTCTGCCGCATGGCGTGCTAATTCGATTGCTTCTACTTGTGAATTACTGCCTACATGGACTATTACTTTAAATCGTCCATTGGATGATTTAACCCATTGCTCTAGAATATTTTTTCGTTCATTAGTTGTTAGGGATTGCGACTGTCCGGTCGTACCGCACACGAACACTCCTGTCATATCAGATTTAGCCATCAGATCTGCATACTTATCGATTACGGAAAGATTAATCTTTCCTTGGGCATCCATAGGAGTGAAAGATGCCGCAATTAGCCCTTTTAAACGTTGATAGTTTTTCATGTTTTTATTTTTTAGAGAATATTTTATATATTGTTAAATGATCTATGTTTTTAGTCTTGCCGGGAATAATCCAACTTGCTATATACCCAATAACGAAGCATGAGACAAATCCAGTAGTTGTATATAGTAAGAGATGTACGGATTGCTGTTGGATGACGATCAGTTGTATAAATATACTACCGATAATGCCGCATAATGCTCCTGCAGTATTTGCTTTTCGTGTGATCATTCCTAATAGGAAGAGTCCACCAAGGCTACCTAAAATGATACCTAAAATTTTATTGAATTCATCCCATAATGATTTTATTTCCCAAGTTGCCATCATATAAGCAAAAGCTATTCCTGCAATACCTAAGAAAAGAGTTGCTATTTTTGCTGTGCGTAAGTTGTCTTTTGCTTCTTTTTTAATTATTTTGCCGTGAATATCAACAATGTAGGCGGTGGCGGCCGAATTCATACTGCTACTGAGGGTAGACATGGCTGCTGCAAATATCCCTGAAATTAAAAGTCCTGTGACTCCTTGGGGACTTGAGAATAAATGTACCAAGGGAGAATTGCATCTCCGTCTGTGATTGTCAAACTTAAATCTGTTGGATTATGTTTATAGTAAACATATAATACTGTGCCTACGAAAAAAAGAAAAGAAGTGTCGCGGGAATAGTAAGAATTGCATTTGTCAGTACACTTTTCTGTGCTTGTTTTTCTGTTTCGGTAGTCATATAGCGTTGTACCATTGTCTGGTCTGTACCATAAGTTGTTAAATTGGTAAAGAAAGTCGCAATTAGTACAGTCCATAATGTTGATTGCCTCAAGTCGAAATTTAAACTTCCCAAGTCAATTTATTGTCAACTGATGCTTCTCGGATAATACCTGAGACCCCATCAGGGATATTGCATGCGGCCATGATAACAACCAGGATGGCACCACCTAATAGAATAACGACTTGTAAAGCATCTGTCCACACTACAGCTTCAATACCTCCCATCATGGTATAGATAAGACTTAATATTCCCATCAGCCCTATGAGAGAAATATATCGAAGCCTGTAACAACATTTAATGCTATAGCTGGTAAGAATAAGACAATTCCCATACGACCAACCTGAAATAGGATGAAAGCTATACTGCAAAGTACCCGAATTAAAGAACTGAATCGTTGTTCTAAATATTCGTATGCTGTTGTAACATTCAGTTTGCGATAGAATGGAATAAACAAATATAATATGAATGGAACAACCATTAAGATACCTGCATTTACAAGCATGTAGCTCCAATCGGAAGAATAAGCTTTTGCGGGAATGGACATGAATGTGATAGCACTCAGACTCGTTCCGAAAATACTTAGTCCAACAGCCCACCAAAGGGAGTCGTCCTCCTCCTTTGAAATAGTCGTCTGTATTTTTTTGCTTCTTCGAAAAATAGTAGCCAATCCAACCAAGAGATACAAAATATAAAATGATAACAATTGTATTGACTATACCCAGTTTTTTTTCGAATGGGATGATTTCCCCTTTTAGGACATGAGGTGTACGAATACCAGGCTTGACTTCACCACTCCCTACATAAAATGTATTGCCTTTTTGGGCAATATTGGTTGTAACGGAAATAGGATAAGGAGCAACTTCTTTCTTTATCAAACTTTGGGTGATAGTATGGTAAAGACGAATTGTATTGTCAAAACCTGGATGATCATCGGATCCTGGAATTAATTGTGGTACACCCCCTAAAAAAAGAATATGGTTTGCACCACAAGATAATGCATTGCCAGCCATGACTGGAAAGCTTTGTTTCAGTTTCTTCCATGAATTTAAACGTGGGTTGAAGGCATAGCCATCTGTAAGTGTATTTATGTATCCGTCAGCTTTATAGTTACGCCCACTAAAAAGATAAAAGCATTTATCAAAACCGTCACTTTGAGTTGTACTCACTGCATATCCTCGAGGTTCTCCTGGCCATGATGGTAATTCTTTCCAACCTTTATTGCGGCTGTTGAGATCTAGAACAAAAAAATAATTGGTAGCTTCGGGCTTTTCCATGCTTTTCTGACCTCCGGCCACATATATTTTATCTCCAAGCAAAGAGGCTGTCGCATTTGCTAAAGGAACAGGTAAGGAAGGCCACTCTGTGTCAATTTTTATTTGTCCGTCAATTAGTTGAATTTGGAAAACATCATTATAGCATTGGATGGAATCGCAACCTCCAATACATAATATACCTGTATGCAATTCTATAGAATTGCCGTATGCCAAGGCTTTTGGCATACTTTCTGGTAATACTAACCATTTGGAGGCTGGCTGGATTGTGTTTATACAATATATTGTATTCTGATAAGTCTTATTTCCTCCATTCCAAGGTGTGGCATAAGGAAAATTTGCGCCTCCTGCAATAATTAGGTGGTTGTCTATAAAACCTGAAAAAGCTCCCGCAACTCCGATATTCGGCTTGCCGTCTAAATCAGGTAGAGTAAGAGAATTATCCCATTTGATTTTTTCCAATTTAGGATTAGTTGAAGGGATACTTTCTTTTAATGCTGCGGCTTGAAATAAATTCAATAAACAAGCCAGAAAAATTGTTCCTATTTTGACTGTATTAGACATATTGTTAACAAGTTATTTCTTCATTTTCTACTGTTTAGAAATCTTTTATATACTTCAAAGTGTTGTTCTATTGCTTTTCGATACCCAAGCTCATTTCTGTTTTTGAGAAAATTAAGCAGATCTACGTGGGTAACTATCTGCCCTTGCTCTTTCATTTCTATATTGATAGGTTCTAATAAATCCTTGAATTTGTTTTTTACAAAAATCATTACGGGATGAATGATATCTTGGAATTCGGAAATAGTTTTATTTCCTGTGATTTCGTATAATTTAGCATGGAATGTAAATCCGCTGACAGGGGCATATTCATTATTTTCAAAGACAATTCCCATTTTTACAATTTCTTCCAGTTCTGAAATGTCTTCCGGAGTAATATTTCTGAAAATATCGCTACATATCCCTATTTCCAAAGCAATTCTGAATCCTAAAATATCGAAAAGAGCCTCTTCGCCTAAAATACGTGGATCGACAACTCGTTTCATTCCTCCAAGAATCGTTGGTTCTGTTAGGATCATCCCCCGACGCGTACGAGTTTCTATCATCCCCATCATCTTTAACCGACTTAAAGCCTCTCGAAGTACACTGCGAGCTACCCCCAGTGCTGCAGCCAATTCCAATTCATTAGGAATAGAATCTCCTGTACGTATATCTTTTTCTTTTAAATAATTGAGAAGTTTATCCTCTACTTTGATCAACAAGTGTGATTGTCTGACTATGTACTTTTAATGTATCCATTGTAATAATATTAGACGATAATTATGATTAATCTTATTTGTCAGACAAATAAATGCAAAAGATATATTATATGCAATAATTGGGTTAGTTTTTTGGATAAATTAACTATTTTTCTATTTCATCCAGCCAGATTTCCAAGCAAACCTGAGGGAATAGCTCCATTGTTTCCTGTACGGTAGTCAACGACTTCATCCGGTTAGCAATCTTATCCGCTGTATTGGGGTAGGCAGTTTCGATCAGATCGTTCAGAATGAAAGAGAAGAAAGGGGGATTTCGTTTTAGGTAGCGGTCCATTAACAAATAGCAGGTAGCGGGAGAGGATGACAGTATTAGCTTTTTTCAGATCTGCATACTCTTCCGTTTCCATATATTGATAGGGAGTATTTTCTGATCCCATTTCATCGCATTTGTGAAGAAAAGAGTTGAATGTCTCGTTGAAAAGCCTCTTTTCTGTGCGGGAAGCCATTTTTATCCCAGTATTGATACGGGTGCGGAGGTCTGGTGTTACCTTGAAAACATCCGGTTCCGGATAATCTTCATTATTGCATGCTCCCAGCATGGCAAAGATGAAAAGTGCCAACAGTGTAGCTAATAGTTGTATTTTTGTCATAACCTGTTTCCGATTAATATTTCTTGTATAACTATAAGACGTTATATGACACTGGATTGTTGCAAAATGATACGACTTTTTTGAAAATTTATTCTATGGGCTGTTTAGTTCATCGGAGCAAAGGAGGTTACGTGTGTCGTGTCTTTTAACTGCAACGAATCCTTGCGTGACAAAAGCGTATCCTGCCTGGCAAATTCCGGATGACCAGTTGCGAGTTTCTTCTTTTTCTTGATGATGTCGGGAGTAGGCAGATTGTTGTAATTTCTCCATGTCCCATCTCTTTTGGCATTACGTTTGTGTATATAACTCTTCCTGCTGGTCATTTCTGCGAAGTCGAAAGTGACGAAGCCTGTGTTATGAGAACGATTCATAGGATCGTTTTTCCATGTTTCGAGCATATTTTTATAGACCGGTAAAAATTTACCGGGAGGAGGAGCATATAACCAGAAAACACCAGGAGGCAGGTCCTTTAATGCTATTTTACGATGGGTTGAATCTGTTTGTATGTATTCGGTGAAATCTTTGAGGATGGGTAACGGGGTTACCGGTGACATTTTCATGTCGGAAGCCGGTTCATCCAAGTTTATAAAAGAACCTGATTGAATCGCTTTCATCGTCTCTGGATTCAGTTCCAGCTTTTCTTTACCGGACAAGACGTTCTGGAGCCAGACTGAATCCTTTTTGTCCACTGCTGTGCAGATATATAATCGGCACCTTTCAGACAAATCAACATCACTATAAGCAGTTGTTTGTGCATATTATATTATTGCATCATCTCTTTTACTTTTGCTTTCAACGCATCGCCTCTCAGGTCGCGAGCTACGATTGTCCCGTCAGGGCCAAACAAGATGATATGCGGAATTCCGTTGAAGCCGTACAGTTCAGAAGGCGTGTTCTGGGCATTGAGAATCTGTGGCCAAGTAATCTTCAAATCTTCGATGGCTTTCTTTGTATCTTTCGGCTGGTCCCATGTGGCTACACCAAGTACTTGGAATCCTTTATCCTTGTATTGGTTATACACTTCTGCCAGTATCGGGGTCTCTGCACGACAGGGGCCGCACCAGCTTGCCCAGAAGTCAACCAATACATAATTCCCTTTTCCTACATAGTCGGAGAGGGAAACCTTTTTGCCATCTTCGGTTTCCACTGTAAAGTCGGTGAAAGGTTGTCCGACGGCCGTCTTTTTCAGGTTGGTAATCCGTTGGCTCAGTTTCCGGATGATGTTCCTACTTTGGATAAAGGCGCTGGATTGGGCAATGATAGATTCCATTTCTTCCGGGTTCATAAAGTTCGATAGGTTTTGAAGGGCAAAAGCACCGATGTAATTATCTTGGTTTTTATCGATGAAGTCCTTCAGCATAGCCATATAGGCCGGCTTATACTCATTGTCGTAATAGGTCTTTGTCAATTCTTGGACTTTGCTTTTATCTTGTTCCTGCTCCCGGATCTCTTTCATTTTGTTCTGGAAGAGTTCACTGATTCTTTTTTCTTCTTGGATATAGCTGCTGAAGGTCTCATTCAAGGGAGTGCCGGACGCGCTGTTCGGAGTTTCCATGTTCAGTTGGATGGTACCGTTATCGAGCATGAAGGTGGTATAGTATTTCCTTCCGACTTGGGTTAGGCATAAAACAGCGGTGTCAATCTGACCGGTGAACGTAAACGCTCCGTTTTCAATCACTGCGCTGTCAATGTTTTGCCCTTATCCCGGTCGAAGATATAGACTGTTTTCCCATTAAAGGTAGAATCGGGGATATTTCCCATTACCGTGTAGGAGGGAATCGGCTGTGAACAGGAGGCAAGGCCTGCTCCTGCCATGAGCAATGCGATTAATGTTTTTGTATTCATAAAATAAATATTAATGTTTTGAGGACAAAAGTAAAACATGTTGGCTTATGATAAGCCCTAATTCATGTAATTTGTCTTATCATCCAAAATATTAATTGTTTTTAGTGCTGTGTTCCCGCGCTTAATGTGGGAACACATCCTCCTTTATTCCGTTTTGATTACCTCTGCCGGGTTCAACCGTGAAATCAGCCAGATACGATAGGCGACGGTTACGAATACGATAGTGGTGGTCAGAAGGAGGATTGCCAGCCACATCAATGGATTGTTTAACCAGCCGGGATCAATCGTTATCTTTTCTTGCGTCAATATTCGCAGGAGCATATAGACGATTGCCAGCGCAGGGATGGCTGAAATGGCAAGTAAACGGATATATAGTTTACCGAACAATAGTGCAATGACCTTAGGGCCGGCTCCGTTGATTTTCCGTATGGCGACTTCTTTTTGCCGGCTGACCGTGTCGAGTGTAATGGCGGAATAGATACCCAGGACTGTAATGACTATGCTGATAACGGACAATAGGCTGAACAGGTCGCTTATCAGCATCTCCCCTCCATTGAGCCGGAATCGCTCCTCTTGTTTGGTGGTCAGCAGGAAAGGAATGGATGCCGGCAACCAGTTATGTACGATTTTGAGTATTTCTTTCCGTACGTTCTGTTCCTGTCCGGCTATGCATTTGATGTAAGCGACCCTATAGTTCGGTTCCTTAGGAACGGAGATGAAGGAGAAACGGTGATATTGAGATTGATTGGCTTTAGCCATTTGATCTTGGGTATATACCGGTTCGAACGGTAGTTGCTCATATATGCCGGTAATCTGGAAAGTCTGGTCTCCCAATTGTACGGATGTCGGATTCTTTTCCCCGTCTTTCTCCAATTCCCAGATAAGCGACCGTGAAACCACTATTTCGTTAGCCGCCTGTGGCATTCTTCCCTCTATCGGCAGTTTCATGAAAGACGGGTAGTTTTTTACTGGTGAGGAAATGTATCCCGTGCAGTGTCTCTCCCTGTTTGTTCTTATAATCCAGATATTTGCCGGGAGTCTCTAAAAGCACGTCTTCAACCCCAGCAAGCGTACGGATACGGGAGACGATCTCTTCTTCGTGTCCTTGTACTTGCGGTTCCCAAAGTTCTATCTTCCAGATACGGGTACATTCTTCTTCCGTCAGCGTGTTGTTCCTTTTTTTTCTTCTGCGAGGTGGTAAATATTTCTTAGTCCGATAGCTCCGGCAATAAAGAGGAAACAGATGAACAGTTGGACTCCTAACATGAAGTTCCTTATACTATGTTTCTGTCGTTTCACGCCTTTTATTCCTTCTGTCAATGTGATATGTTTGATGCGGAAGATGACCAATGACACAATCAAGGCGCAGAGAACAAACAAGAAACAGAGATACTCCATTTCCTGCTGGATCAAGGTAGGCGTATGGATAAACAGATTCTCGTTGATCGTTTCTTTCGAGGCCATATACTGATAATAAACAGGCACTATCCATTCGGTCAGGACGAGACTTGCCAATGCCGACAGGATGAAAAGAACCGCAATCTCGCTGAAGAGTAATCTGAACAATCCTTTTGCGTCTGAACCTAAGCATTTCCGTAAACTGAGTTCTCGTGTCCGGTTATAGAACGACTGAATGCAGAACTTCAGGAAGTTTATCATCGCGGCAATCAATATCAGGAGGCCGATCAACGGGATGAAGAATGTCGCACTGAGATTATCCGGTTTGTACATCTCTTCCTTGAAAGTGCGTGCTGTCAGATAGTGATCGTTGTTTTTTCCAAAAGCCGGTATTTGTTGGCGTAACCTTTGGTTTATTTCTTTGCTTGAAACACCTTTATCCAGCAGGACCACCAGATCTCGGTATTTACGTTTTGGTTGGATGCCGGCTGTTTCCAGGAAATAAAAGTCACTCTTTTCCCGTGTCCCATCCGGAAAATCCCTGATAACGGCGCTGATTGTGGAATAGTGGATGGCAGACGTGTCGCTGTCTGCACGACTGAAATAGAGTGTTTTTCCGATAGAGTTTTCTGCTCGAATATTTTTTTCGCGGATGATTCGCTGATGAATACTTCTCCCGGTTTGAGTGTCGGTGTCTGGCCTTCCAACGTTTGAATGCTGAATATGGTCGGAAAATCTTTTGTGACATTCTGGATGCTGCACTGGTACGGGATTTCTTTCTGGTTCTCTTTGGATATGGAAATATTGGCTTGGCCGTATCCGTATGAATAAGCGATTTGCCCAATTCCGGTGATCGGATTCCCCATCAGTTCTTGCACCACCTCTCCTGGAATATAAGGGTCCTCATAACCGTATTGGGCCGATTTGACATATATATTCGCCATCCGATCGCTGTTTGCCCAAGCAATAAACTGGTTGTTGAATCTTCTGATATAATAAGAGGTTATACTGAAACAAAGAAGTCCGACTGCGATTCCGATGATGGAAAGCAAATACTGGATCTTGTTTTTAAGAATTTGGCGGATAGCCATTTTCAAGTAGTGTTTGAACATGATGTGATGTTTTTGTCGTTATTATGTTTTTGTTTTTATTATTCCGTTTTGATTACCTCTGCCGGATTGGTGGCGGCTGCCCTTTTGACCTGACGGAATATAGAGAGCAGCACGATCCCACAGGTGATAAGGAAAACCAACAGGAACAATCCTGCCGGCAATGTGGTATGGTTGGCGTATGTCTCGAGCCAACGTTTTATAACCAAGTAGCCGACTGGAAGAGCAAAAACATTGCCTAATGTCACTAATATGAAATACTCTCGGAAGAACAGTTGAAGAATGTGATAAAAGGTAGCTCCGTTTACTTTGCGGATGGCAATCTCTTTCCGCCGCTGTTCGGTGGCGAGGCTCACCAGAGAGTAAATGCCGAATGTGGAGATAAGGATGCAAACCAGCGAAAGGATGCTGAAGATGGTAAAGATCACTTTTTCCGGCCGGTTGAACCGATCTATTAGATCGGACAGCTCCGTAAACATTTTACTCCGGTTGACATTGTCATTCTGAATATGTGATGTTATCTCGTGAAGATGTTCCAGCACTTCTTTTTTATGTCCTTTTGCATAGCGGACATAAATAAGGTAAGGACGCTCGAAGTCTTTTACCATCGGATTTTCGTATGTGGTGAAGAACAGCGGTAATATAGGATATTGCATCGGAGCGTAGAGATAGTCTTTGATGACACCGCAAACTCGGGCTTGGCTTGCTTGCCCTTTTTTATGTATATAGGCCGTTCAAGCAGATCCGTGTAGCCTAATGTTTGCAGGCAAGTTTCATTTACCATATAGCTATATGGGGTTGCGTCCGTCGGCCAGCTACCTGCTTTCAGTTGCAGTTTGAAGAACGAAAAGAAGTCCTTGTCGGCAACGATTACCGAGCTGTAACTATTGGGTTCGGCTTCATTCGGATCGAAACAGAAATACGAGTAAAAGGAACCGTACCAATCCCCTTGTTCCGTAAAGATCGGAGCGTTCCCGCAGGTGTATGTGACTTCTTCTACATACGGATGGTTGGCCATTTCCGGTTTCAAAACACTTAAATCCGTCTGAAAGGAGGTGTCATATCCTAAATCTACCTGTATGACCCGTTCATAATCGATCCCTTTATCTTTTGAAAGGATAAAATGCAACTGTCGGAACAATCCGATGGAGGTGATAAAGAATAGTGAACCGATAAATATCTGAACGATGATCAGGCCCTGTTTGAAAAGAGCCGGTTTCTGTATTTTATGCTCTAAAAGATTTCGTATCGGATAATAACAGATAAGAAGGAATACTAACATACAGATTCCAGCGAGTGACAGCGTATTGCCTAAAAGTGAAGTTCGTGAAAGGTGGCGACTGACGTTCTCATAGATACCATACCGGTGCCAGGTCGTATAGCTTTCATAGTAAGGATAGATGCTCTCGATCAGACAGAAAGAAATCAGGAAGGCGATGATCAAAGGAAGTGCCAGTTCGATGAAACTTTTTGTAATCATACTTGTGGTTGAGGCTCCTATACAAAGATAAGTCCGGTTTTTTTGTTGTTTCCGTTGCTGTTGACCGATAAAAAGGACAAGTAGGTTGATCAGAGCGCTAAGGAAAGCCATTGTCCCGGCCAAAGCCAGGATATGAATGTTACGGATGCGGTCTGTCAATTCAGGGTGGCACCGAAGATGCACTTCGGAGGCTGTCAGCAGGTTTATTTTCCAGTTTTTTACCTGTTCGCGATCCCATTTGTTTTCGGCATGGCTTTTATAGTGCGCCAGTTTGTTCCGTACATTTGCCACGTTCGCATTCTTTTGGAGCCGCACGTAGGTCGTCATGCGTTTGACATGATTGGGTTGAGGGGTTCTGATCAACAGAAAGTCGAACAGCAGATCAGTATTATCCGGATAGTTACGGATAATACCGACTACAGAGGGACGAAGATTATTATCCAATACGACTTCCTTGCCAATACAGTTTGTTGTCCCGAACAATTTGTGGGCTGTCCGTTCCGTTAAAATGACAGAACTGCCGTCGGGAATGACCCCTTGGTGAGTCCCTTCGATAAAATCTGCCCGGAAAAGGTCGAAGAAGGACTGTTCGCTTTCCATTCCATGCAGGTTGATTGCTTCGTTGTCCTGTTTCAATGTAAAGCTGAGGTGGTTGAATGAACAAGAGGCTTCGATTTCGGGGAGCAGCTTGAATAATTCTTCCCGGTCGTTAATATGTAACTGGTCTAAATCTGATTGTGTTCCGTTGGCACGCTTGACAAGTCCTTCTGTCGTCAGGCAGTAAAGTCGGTCTGCTTCCGGATGGAAATTATCGAAATGTGTCTCCCACCATAGCCAGTAACCTCCTAAAATGAAGGTAGTAAATCCTACGGCCAGACCAATGATGCTGACAATTGATTGAGTTCGGTATTTCAGTAGTTCCCGAAAAGAAACTTTGACATAGTGTGATAACATAATCTGATTGTTTGTTATAAGATATTGTTCAAAGACATTCTTATTCCGACTTGATCACTTCTGCCGGGTTCTGGTTCGCTGCCTTCTGTATGCGCCAACCGGTACAAAGAGTCAGCAGCAGGACCAGTACACCCCAGATGACCGGATAAAGCCACCAACTGATTGCTGCTTGCAACACATAGTTTTCAATCCATGATTTCATGATCAGGTAACTGGCCGGAAATGCTATGACCGAAGCGATGCATAGCAGGCGGAGATTACCGGCAAAAAACATTCTCATGATATCGGAGGCCTCTGCCCCGTTTACTTTACGGACAGCGATTTCTTTCTTCTTCTGTTCGCAGTCCAGAGTTACTTGAGAGAATACGCCGAACAATGAGATCAAAATACAGACTATAGTCACGAAGTCAAGCATCTTGAGTAGCGCCTTTTCCGATTTCAGAAACTTTTCATACTCTTCTTCCATAAAAGTAACATGTATGTCGACGGCGTTCGGCTGCATTTTCTTTGCCAACTGTTCAACCTGTTGTTTGCACAGTTCGCGGCTTCCCGGCTGATGCCGGAATATGGCAGTCGTTGAATAATCATTCTGTATATTCTTTTTTTCCCGGACTGAACTCGAGCATAACCGGCTTTACCGGAACGGTAGGAGGTGCGATATAAAAGTCTTTGAAAATGCCGTCGATGATAAATCCTTTCTGATCTTTTTGCGGCTAAGTGTTTTGCCAATCGGGTTGTCGATCTTCAATTCCTTTACAGCTGCTTCGTTTAGGAGTATGTGCCGTTCGGTATCTCCTTCCGGCAACTTGCCTTTTAGCAATTGCAGACCATAAAATTCAAAGTAGCGATTGTTGCATGGGATTATTTGGATCGTAAGACCTTCCACAGAGGCCGGCTTGCCTTCCCAATCGGTAAAGGACCTGTAGGAACGTGAATGGCTTGGAAATAGTGGATCGTTTTCATCCGGATATACTTCGGCGATGGAGGAGAGTTTGGCAATTTCTTCTTTCAAACCGTCTGTTTGGGGATATATACGGACATCGCCCCGGTCTTTCCGGTTTAGTCCGATATCGGTGGTGTGCAAGTGATGGATTTGCTTGATTAGTAGCGACGAACAGAATATGAATCCGATGCTGATTATTAATTGCAAGGTAAGGCTTGCTTTGGGGAAGAGGTTCTTTCCTTTTCCGTCAGACGAACCTTTAAGGGCCTTTTTGTAGCGAACGCTTCCTGAAATAGTAGATAGGGAATAAAGAGAACAGGAAAGCCAGTAAGGTGATGAATCCGAAATAGACGAATGTTTCCAGATAGAGACTGAACGAATCCGTTTTTACATTCGATAATTCTTGGAATACAGGCAGTATGATTTCGATCAAGGCTATTCCGGCTAAAAGAGATGGAAAGCGTAAGTAGGTATTCGGAAGCGAACAGGACAAACAGATTGCCGTCAGACGAGCCGCACACTTTCCGAAGCCCGATCTCTTTACTGCGTATTCGTATACGGTTCACGAACAGGGTCAGATAGTTGAATAGTGCGCACAGGATTACCAATCCTCCGGCAAGAGCGAATAGCAAGATATGTTCGAACTTGATAGTTGGCTCTTCTTCGGGGTGGTCATACCGCATGGCGGTGATTGACGTCAGAACGAAATGACTCAGCGAGTCTCTGTCTTTCTTTATTTTATGTTCGTAAAGTTTCTTTTTAAAAAGCTCTCATATCCGTTTCCGGACGGACCTTTATAAAAAGTCTGACAATAGGCTACGTTCCATTCCTCCGTTTGTCGGGACGGCTTCAGTATTCCGAACGGGAAATTCGAGTGCTGGTCCTGACTTTTGACTATGGCACATATTTCCATATCGTCAGACCAAATTTTCAGTTTTTCACCTAATGGGTCCTTTGTGCCGAAGACCTCTTTGGCAAGCTTGTCCGTGATCGCGATCTTGTTACTTTTCGGGATCATAAAATCCCGGCTACCGGAGATCAGTTCTATTTCGAACATATGTTCGGCAGCTGAATCCATGACCATGTCGAAAGATTCGTATTTCTTCTCGTTGTAGAGGAAATCGGTTTTCCAGGCACTCGTGTTGCAACTTTCCTCTATCTCCGGGAATGTCTCTTTCAAATATCGGGCCAGCGGGTAAGGTGTAACGCTTGATAATCCTTGGTCATCGGTTTCCGATTCCATCCGGACGTAATAGATCCGGTCTGCGTCTTTCCTAAACGTATCGTAGGTCAGTTCATATCGTATCCAGAGCGACGATAACGCGAAACTTGTAAATCCGATTGCGAGCCCGACGATACAGATGAATGACTGCAATTTATATTTCAAGAGATTACGGAAAGCTATTTTGATGTAATGGTATAGCATGGTTCAATGATTTAGTTTGTTATTATTCCGATTTGATCACTTCCGCAGGATTGGTCCGGGCAGCCTGTATCGTTTGATAGAGGACGGTTCCGATGATCAGAGTGATGGTGGCAAATACGATTACGATATACATCCAGGCAGAGATATGGCTCCGATAGGCATATTGCTGCAACCAACTTTGCATGAACAACCACGCGAGTGGCAATGCAAGAAGGTTGGCTATCAATGCAATTGTCAGATATTCCATAAAAAACATTTTGACAATCGTGCCGGCAGAGGCTCCCATCACTTTCCGTATGGCAATTTCTTTCCTTCGTTGTTCCATATTGCTGGATGAAATGGAATAAAGCCCGAAGATGGAGATTAGCGTACAGAACAGGGCTAGCAAAGTAAAGAGCTGCAGGCTGGCATCTTCGGAAGTGCTGAGCCGATCAAGTATCTGGCTTATGGTCTGTACATTGCAGGTAGTGGGATCGCCTGACTTAGAGTGTTTTTTGAATATATTCCGGATTGCTTTGATCGTGGCTTTTTCTTTTCCGGGTTCGGTACGGGCATAATAAAAATAACTGTTCCATTTGCTTTGGTCGATTACGATCACTTGTGGCAGGATCGGGTTGCGCAAACTGGCCGCTTGGAAGTTTTGGATGATCCCGACGATCTCCATTTCGGCACGTCCTCTGCTTCCGTCTTGCATGATCGTATAATTCCAAATACTGATTTTCTTGCCGATCGGGTTATCGATGCCCATGATGCGAGCAGCTTCTTCATTGATGACGGCTTTTGTCCAAGAAGCTCGCCAATCTCCATTGTCTGCCAGATCGCCGTCATTGATGAAACGGCCTTTCAGCATCGGTATGTTAAAAACTTCCGAGAAGTTGCTGCCTACTTGCAGGACTTGGAAGTTCGGATTGAAATCCAGAGGCTTCCCTTCCCATTCGACTTCGTTTTGTGTATAAGGTTCATGGGTGATGGTAAATATTCCGGCTTGTGTGAATCCTTTTAGGACTGCTAATGAAGAAATCTCGCGACTGATTCCTTCCCGGTCGTTGAATGTCATTTCCATCTGTATCAGACCCTCTTTCTGGAATCCCAAGTTTTTATGTTTCATGAAAGATATTTGCCTGAACATGATAAATGTGCTCATCAGGAAGAATATGCAGATACATAGTTGGAGTGTCATGCTGATTTTGCGGAAACCGCTTTTCCGGGTAGGAGAGATTCCTCCGGATATTAATAGAGAAGAAGCGCGTACAAAATGCAGGAATAACGGTAGACTGACAATCATGAGTGTCAGCCAGCTAATGCCTGCTATGATACAAAGATGGCTGAATAATAACTTTCGCTGTAATGTCGTATCGAAGAGGTGTGAGAAACCGCCAGCGGTTAATTCCAACAGGCAGGAAGCCAATAGAAAACTGATCCCGACAAGCAATGTCAATTCCAGCAACAACTGGATAACCAAGTTCTTTTTATCAGCGCCGATCGCATTTCTCAATTTCATTTCTTTGTTCCGTAAGTAGATACGATTCAACAGCAGATTGGTGAAATTAAAGAAAACGCAGAGTAACAATAAGAGTCCGGTTACCGTGAATGTCCGGATGTAGGAAAGGTTAAATGTCAATTCACTTCCGAATGTATGACGGACATCTGTCAGGGGAACCAACTTTAACAAAATTGATTTATTATATTCATGTTCGACTATATAAGAATTGATCTTCTTCTCAAAAGCTTTTATATTAATGTTGGGTGCTAATAATAGATAGATTTTAGTGTTTAGCAAGGCCCATTGTTTTTTCGTCCGTGATCCGGTTTTCCCGGTCACGGTCGAATTTGTCCAGTTCATAAACATCGGCTTGCATCATGGGTTGTTGGGCGAATCTTCCAGGACGGACACGATCGTAATGCTTTTGCGATATCCGTTTTCAAGGGTTTTTGCCTAATGCTTCCTCCGGTGTTTTGAAATATTTCACGGCAAAAGAGCGGGTGACGGCTATCTCATCCAGCGTTTTCAGGATATCATCCCTTTACCGCAAATTACGGGACGTGGAAAGAATTTGAAATACTGTTCGTCAATGAATTCCTCGTCCGGATCCTCTAACCTTGTTTCTCCATATTTGAAAGTCGAGCCGTATTTGGAATAAATCTGCGTTGTCTCTATTACTTCCGGGAAATCTTTTTTCAGTTTGCGTGCCAGAATAAGTGGTAATTCCTCCGATTTCTTTCCCGTTTGTTTATCGATTCCGTATATTCGGTAAATTTGTCCGGATTGTGGGTAGAACCCGTCGTAGTTCGTTTCATACCTGTACCAGTTCCATCCGTATGTAAAACAGATCAGCCCGATTGCCAAACCGACAATACTGATAGCAGATTGTACTTTATATTTTGCCAAGTTACGAAATGCAATTTTGATATAATGTTGTAGTATCATGATTCGAATATTATTTTAAAATCAGTTCTTCCGCATCCCCAAAGGTACTATATCCTGTGACAATCACCTTGTCGCCCGGTTGGAGGCCGCCGGTTATTTCGTATTGCTGCGGGTTTTGGCGACCGATGCTGACCGGGGTTTTCCGGGCTTTCGTGCCGGATTCGTTCAGTTTGTATATCCATTGGCCGCCGGTGGCCTGGAAGAAGTCGCCACGTGGGATGACGAGGGCCTCTTCCGGTTGTCCGAGTTCGATCTGGACACGGAAACTTTTTCCGATGCGTACGTTCTCCGGGCTTGCCTCCGTAAAGACCAGGTCGACATCGAAGTTCCGGTCTTTGACTTCCGGAACGACTTTGGTGATCCGGAGCGGGTACTTTTTGTTTTGCCAGGTGATGGTGGCGGGTAGACCGGTGGTGATCCGGTCGATGTAGTATTCGCTGAGGGAAGTATGGATCTTGAACTGATCGAGGACTTTGATCTCGGCGATCGCTTCGGTACTTGCACCTGTTGTCCGGGAGTTACTTTCACAAAACTGAGTTGTCCGGAGAGAGGAGCACGAACAACCAAGTCCTCCATGCGTTCCCGGACACGTTCGAACTTTTTACGTTCCCGTTCAAGATCGTTTTTCATCAACTCACGGCGCAAGATCGTAGCTGCACTATCATGGCGCAAACCTTCCAACTGCAAAGCGGTGCTTCGGGTTTTATAGTCGAATTCGTCCCGGGCCACTTCGAGCTGTGCTTTGCTTTTGACTCCCATATTGAATTCCTCTTCATCGAGTGCATAGCTTTTTTTGAGCCGGTTCAGTTCGTAGGTCGTTTGTAAGGTCTTTTGTTGCAGGTCGATACTTTTCTGTTCCATCTCAATCTCTTTCTCCTGATAAGAGATCAGCTGCTTTTCCCATTCATCCTGTTGGTCCTCGATGGCGCGGATAAGGTCGGGATTGTTGAGTGTCAGGATCGTGTCTCCCTTGTTCATCATAGTTCCTTCCTCTGCAATGATCCTGTCCACGCTGCCGGCTTCGCGGGTGTTGATCTGGATGGTGAGGATGGGTTGCACGACACCTTCGACGTCTACATATTCCAGAAATTTGTCGCTTGTCGCTTCTCCGATGATCAGGTTTTCTGCATCGGTACGGAGCTTCCTGCCACCAGAGGCGGCGATCCCGACATAGACGAGAAGAACAATAAATGCGATTCCCCGGCGATATGCCAGCGGTAGCGGTAATAAACGGGTTTCTTTGCTATGGGCTTGTCCATGTATATGATTTATAATTTATGATTTATGAATTGTCAATTGTCCATTGTCAATTGTTTAAAAGGAGTTCATAGTCTTCTGTGATCGGGATCATCTTCTCGAAATCGTAACCGGTCAGGCTGCGGAGACCGTAATAGAGATTCCAATAATTATATAAAGCCGCGATGTAAGCACGACGGAATTGTCTTTTTCGGCTATGGCGGCATTGAGATCGAGAATCGTCGATTTGCCTAACAGGTAGAGCCTGCGTGCCACATCGTTACGGCGCTGGGCCGTTTGGTCTGTTTTTATAGGCTATGGCAACTTTTCCTGCCTGTATGTTGAATTGCTTGACAATCTTGGCTACGTTCAGTTCGAAATCCATCCGCTCCTGTTCCAGTTCGGTGTAAACCTTGTCGCGGTTGCTTTTGGCCACTTTCACCCGGCCTTTACCTACGCCCCAGTCCAATATCGGTATGCGTATCCCCAATGTCACCAATTGCTGGTCCATCGGGTCGCGGTAGGATTCTTTCAGCTTTTCGTTGCTTTGCGTCAGACCGAACTGTGCATATAAGGCTGCTTTAAAACCCCGGTTGGCTTTTTGCCTCGGCAACGTTGCTTTCACTTTGCAGCCGGCGGCGTTCGAAAGCGCTGATATCCGGGTTGTTTTGGAAAGCAAGCTGCATGGCTTCGTTTACGTCGACTGTGAAGTGAGGAATACTGTCGTCGGGAATCACTACCAAGTTTATATTTTCGGAAATGCCCAGATAACTGCGGAGCGACTGGATATAATCGTCGACCTCGATTTGCGCATTGAGGCAGTTTGTTTGTTCGGTCAGTTTGTTGAGTTCCAATTGGAGCATTTCGTTTTCGGTGATCGTTCCGATATTGTAACGTCCTTGTGCATACCGGTAAAGCGTGTCGGCGTATGCAAAATTATAGTTCGCGATTTCCAGCGAGGTCTGTGCCGTAGCCAAGTTAAAAAAAAGCGGTTGGTCGTATAGGCTGCTACCAGTTCGAGTGTTTCGATATAGGTCTTTTTTGTTCTTCTTCGTATTTGATCGGCTCGATACGGCGTTCCCATTTAAGGTCATTGAAGCCGAATAAGTCTTGTTCATATCCTACGACGACCGGAGTACTTTTTGTAAGACGAGATATTGTCGGTAAACATATCCAGTCTTTCAAGTCCGGTTTTCAATAAAACCTTTCCCCCTGTAAGGGCTATATTTTGTTGGATTTCGAGGCTGGCATCGACTGAGAGTTGGTTCCGATGCACAAACTTGTCGCTACCGTCTTCCAAGGTGACTGACTGGATGGAACGATTCAAGCTCGGATCGGATGTAAGTGTCAGGCTCGGCAACTGTTTAGCCCGGAACGAACGCCAGTTCCAGTAAAGAAGCCCTGAAAGCGTGACGGGCGGCAATCGCTTCAGGAGAATTCCGACGTGCCATTTCGATAGCTTCGCTCAATGTCAGCGTAAGTGTTTTCTGCGCCTGGAGCTGTAAGGGGAGCAGAAATAGTATTGCTATGTATATTATTTGTTTCATGGCAAAAAAATGAAGCAAATAATATGCCATTTTTGTAAAAGGTTGGTACTTATGTAAATAGTGATGTGTAGTGATATGGATAGGGTGCTAATCCGCACAATTTACGTGCGGATTAGCACGGTATATTCAGGCTGAAATTGTATTAAGAAACGATAGACATCTCTTTATGGTTTTGCGGGATTCTCTATCACTCTATCACGCTTTGCTTTGTAAGTATTGATAAGCATGATGTACAAGGAGTGATACATGCCGGATTCATGTATCACTCCTGTGTCACACTTGTATCAATTGAAACGGAGAATCGGTATTGTTCTGAAAGTAGCGGGAAGCGTATCTATATGTATTTGTGAGCAAGTTATTTCGTCGACATAAGGTCCTTTTTTGCAGAAAACAAGGAGGAAAAGAGTGGAAAGCAAGCAGAAATGTTCGGAAACATGCCCATCTTCCGGCATTCTACACCCGGATGTTGACGCTCCCTACACCCGGATGTTGACGCCTCGAACATCCGGGTGTAGAGAATCATTACATACTGACATGTTGTAATGAAGATGCTTATTATGCAAGAAAAGGCTATATGTATTCCAAACATTCTTAATATGTTACTATTAGCTTGCCTGTAAGTGTATGAAAAAACGTGTTATTTCGCACAAATTATGTGCAGTATCGCACATACATTCCGTATATATAATACATATCTTTGTCACGTCAAGGATGATTTTTTACACGAGATAGAATAATACCAGGAATATGAAGAACGGGAAAATATTGATTATAGATGATAACGAAGATGTCCTCTTTGCGTTGAATCTGTTGCTTGAACCTTATGTGGAACAGATAAAAGTGACGACGCAGCCGGAACGGATCGAGCATTTTATGTCGACATTCGTGCCCGATGTTATTTTATTGGATATGAATTTCCGGCGGGATGCGATCAGCGGACAGGAGGGGTTCTTTTGGCTCGAAAAGATAAAGGCCGCCGACCCCGATGCCGTGGTTCTTTTATTACGGCCTATGCAGATACGGAAAAGGCCGTACGTGCCATAAAAAGGCGGGGGCTACCGACTTTATTCCGAAACCCTGGGAAAAAAAAAAACTGCTTGCTACTCTCTCGGCAGCCTTGAAACTGCGTGAAAGCCGTACGGAAATCAATACATTGAAACAGCGGGTCGAGGCATTAGGAAGCCCTGATGATACCGGCTTTGAGATTATCGGTGAGAGCGATGTCATGCAGGAATTGTTTGCCACGATTGCCAAACTGAAGGATACGGATGCCAATATTCTGATTTTAGGCGAAAACGGGACTGGAAAGGATCTGATTGCACGCGCTCTTTATCATCATTCGCCCCGTTGCAACCAGGTTTTTATCAGTATCGATCTAGGGAGTATCCCGGAACAATTATTTGAAAGCGAACTGTTCGGATATGAAAAAGGAGCTTTCACGGATGCACGGCGCGATAAGCCCGGACGTATGGAAGTGGCTTCCGGCGGGACCCTGTTTCTGGATGAAATCGGTAATTTGAGCTTGCCGATGCAGGCGAAGTTATTGACAGCTATTGAGAAAAGGCAGATTCTCCGTCTGGGTGCTACCCGTTCCGTGCCGATCGATGTCCGGCTGATCTCTGCCACGAATATGGATATCCATGCGATGGTACAGGAAGGAACTTTCCGGCAGGATTTGTTGTACCGGATCAATACGATCGAGTTGCATATCCCTCCACTCCGCGAACGGGGAAATGACATCTTGCTGTTGGCCGATTATTTTCTGGACTGTTATGCCCGCAAGTATAAGAAAAAGATAGGAGGGCTTACCAGAGATGCGAAAACGAAATTGCAAAGCTATGCATGGCCGGGCAATGTCCGCGAACTGCAACATGCGATCGAGCGTGCCGTGATTCTTTCGGATGGCCCCATGCTGAGACCTGAAAACTTTATGCTGCATCCTGCACCTGCCCAAAAGAAAGGGGAGCCGGAAGAACTGAACCTGGGAGTTCTCGAAAAGGAAGCGATCGAACGTGCCCTCCGCCGGGCGGACGGGAATATCACGCGTGCTGCCGAGCTGCTGGGAATCACCCGTTTTGCCTTGTACCGGAAACTGGATAAGTTGGGCCTATGAAACGATATGTCCTTTTCCTGAAGATCGGGTTGTTGGTCGGGCTATCTCTTTCAATTGCCTTTCTGCTTTTGAAGGAATTGTATTTTACGGCTGTCATGTGTTTTATAATCTTGCTGGGAACTGCTTTTTCCCTTTATCAGGATCAGCGGAAAATGCTTCAGAAGATGGAGCATCTGATTGCCAACATCCACTATGGAGATATGAATCTGTCTTTTCCTATCCCTTCGACAGACGGGCCCGAAGCCAACCTGACGCGTGCCATGAATGAAGCGCTATCTGCTTTTCGGGCCCGTCTGTACAATGTGGTGGTGGCGGAGGCGGAGACAGAAGCCTGGCAAAAGCTGATCCGTGTCTTGACGCATGAGATCATGAATTCTATCGCCCCTATCATTTCCTTGTCGGAAACGGTGACGGAACGTGCGAGTTCCAACGGGTTGAACGAGCGGGATTACAGCATTATGTTGCAAGCCATGCAAACGATACACCGTCGGAGCAAGGGGTTATTGGATTTTGTCGAAAATTATCGGAAACTGACTCGTATTCCGGTTCCGATGCAGCAGTTGTTTCCGGTTTCCTCTCTTTTTGACGATTTAAGGGGGCTGTATCCTGCTGGTGCTGTTTCGTTCTCTTTCTCTGTCCGGCCGGTAGACTTGCGTATTTATGCGGATCGTGCCATGATTGAACAGGTGTTGATAAACCTGTTGAAAAATGCAGTCGAGGCATGCCAGGAACGTTCTTATCCCGAAGTCCGGGTGAATGCGTTCAGGCGTGAAGGTGTTCCGGTGATTACGGTCTCCGACAACGGATACGGCATTGTGCCGGAAGCGATGGATAAGGTATTTGTTCCGTTTTTTACAACTAAACAGGGCGGTTCGGGAATCGGTCTGAGTGTTTGCCGTCAGATCATGAACCGGCATGGCGGTAGTATTTCCGTTATTTCAGAAGAAGAGAAAGGAACTACTTTCACTTTGCAATTTCCCCAGACGCGTGTGTTGTAAGGGAGAGATATTGGACAATGATTTTTTTTTCAATTCCGCCGGTTTGATCGGCTTGGCCGCATATCCGTTTAAGCCGTTTTGCTTTACTCGCTGCTCATCCTCTGAAAAAGCAAAAGCGGTTACGGCAATAATAGGAATGTCGGAGTCTTCTTTTCTGATTTCGACAGTTGCCTCATATCCGTCCATGTCCGGCATCTTGAGATCCATCAGGATAAGGTCGGGACGGTGTTCGCGATAAAGCCGGACGGCTTCGTTACCATCGTGGGCATGCAATAGGTCGTATTCTTTCAGGACCGCACGGATCAGTATGTAGTTGCTTTCGTTGTCTTCGCGATCAGCAGCGTCGCTTTTTCGGATTCGTGTTGTCGATTACAGCATCTTCGTTTACCGCCGTTTTTATCGACTGAACGTCAATGCCATGAATGACGGTATCCGGCAAAGTGAACCAGAAAGTCGAACCTTTCCCCAATTGGGATTCCACACCGATCTCACCGCCCATTTTTTTGACGATCATCTGGCAGATGGCAAGTCCCAGGCCTGTCCCTTGTGCAAAGCTGTTCAGCTTTACGAAACGATTGAACACAAGATCTTTCTTCTCCGGTTCTATGCCACATCCCGTATCTCTGACGTAGAGTAACAGTTTATCGTCTTTATGCCGGTAGCCGAACCGGATGCTTCCTTCTTTCGTAAACTTGATCGCGTTGTTGATGAAGTTCGTGATGACTTGTGCCAATCGGTTCTTGTCCGACATGATGATGCAATAAGGCATTTTTTCGACAAAAGAAATCTGTACCCCTTCGGGTGCTTTTAGGCGGGACGATTGCTCGATATCGGATAATAGGGCGTTGATGTCTATCTCAGAGTCGATAAATTCCAATGTGCCGGCCTCGATTTTGGCTACGTCCAGGATATCGTTGATTAGTTGCAGGAGCAATTCATTGTTGCTGCTGATGATATTGATATATTCATTCCGTTCCTCTTCGTCCTCCGCCATGGTCAGCAGGTTGGAGAAACCGACAATTGCATTCAGCGGCGTACGGATCTCATGGCTCATATTGGCCAGGAAAGCCGATTTCAAACGGTTGGATTCTTCTGCCTTGTCTTTGGCTTTTCTCAGTTCTATTTCGTCTTCTTTCTGTTTGTCGATCAGGATCAGTAATTTATTTTTCAGCTTGCTGGTGCGCAGGTAAAAGTAAAGCACCATGATCAGGAACAGTAACAACACGATTGCGACCAACAATAGGATTTCAAATTTATATTGGACGAATAATCCTACCTCGGTATTAATAAATACGGAATGAGGAGGCAGTTCTTTTGTCGAGATGTGCCTTTCTTTCAGTTTCTTGGCATCGAATGTATATAGGTTCGGAATTGTTTCCGTGTCCAATTTTTCAGGATGTTCCTTTAAAAGGTGGAGAGCCTGACGGGCCAGATCTTTTCTATGGAGCGGTATTGGGGTATACAGCCTCCGATTGCCCAATGCCCCAGCCCGATGGAAGTCAGTGAAAATGCCGGTACTTTGGGATTTGCCAACATCATGGTGTAAGTTGCGTTGCCGACATAGTATCCGTCATTGACGTCTACACGCCAGGTTCCCAGAAGAATGATGCTTTGCGGGGGTAACTGCTTGATCTCCTCGATGATGTTATAGATGTCGTTCTTACGCCCGTCCAAAGGGATGAAGTCTATCCCCTTTATTTTGCCGATTTCCTTTTACCAGGGCTTGAGAGAAATACCGCCATAGCTGTTGTCTGTGATAAGGGCAAAATGTTTGGTGCTCGGATACAATTTCGGACCAGTTCTATATTGGCTTTGATATCATAGTTGTAGACGAATCCAGCCAGGTTTCTTCTCTTGTTTTTCAGGTCTTCTACATTTACACTTTCGGGAGTCCATTCCGCTACGTTTATATTACTGTCAGGTAATAAGACGGCATTTCGGCTGACCATGCCGCAAAGTATCGGAATATCTCGGATTATGCTGTCATCTTGAGAAAGGTAGGAGGCCCATCCTTCTTGTCCGAGTATAACGATCAGGTTAGGGCTGTTTTCTCCCTGATATTTGTTCAGCAGTTTACGCATTCTTTCCTTCCAGAGGGCTTCGGGCAGGCTTTTGCAGTTCATGTTCTCGATTACGACAGGCGAGTTTCCCCCCTGTTTCTTATACTCTTCCATGAATTCGGAAATATTTTGCGTCGTATTGCGTGTGTCGGGATTGTAAGAACTGATGATCAGGATAGGGTTATTTTCATCAGCATGGACCCGGCATGTGAAGAGTAGGCATATGACAGTGAAAAAAAATAGCCATCTGTACATTACTTTGTAGTCTGATGATTTGCCCATTAAGTAAATATTATTCTAAACTCCCAAATAGATTCCTTTTGAATCCCGCATGCAAAAATAGGAATTATTTGGTATAAGCTTACATAAATCAACACTTTTCTAAAAATTCGATCATAAGTCCTATGCTGGGTAATAGGGTCCCGGTACGTCGTTCTACAGGTTTTAGTTCATATCGTTGTTGGTCGAGAGGTGCGTCCGGATTTAGGATTTTACCTGTTTTGATATACACATCCTGTTCTTTATATTTGGAATTCAGAATATTCTGAATGTCAATATAGGCCCCCAACATGAACTTTTTCAGATAGAAGGTCTTGTCTATCCGGATATCCAGTTGGGTGAAAGGTTTTAACCGTTCGCTGTTGAAGCGGCTGTAATCGTAATAGAGACTGCCGCTGGCGTCCCAAGCTTCGACCAGGCTACTTTTTTTCAACATCGTAAGGGGTATAGGGCGCACCGCCCACAACTCTTAGTTTGGCTCCGATATCCCAGTTTTTAGGCAGTGCGTAGGTCCCGCTGAATGTAAAGAGATGGCGGTTGTCCCAAGCTGACGGAATGTATTTTCTGCTCCCGCGTCCATCCTTGAATTCGCTCCGTACATAGGTGTAAGAAGCGATAAAGGTCAGTCCTTTATAATTATACCACCGTCCGGTAAGTTCGAGGCCGTATGCTCTTCCTGTGGCGGTCGAGCTGACCGCTTCGTTTCCTAAAACCCCGTAGTCCGTACCTTTAGAGGCGAGTGGAATGCTATCGACTAATGACATCGGGTATTGGTCGTATTTCTTGTAAAAACCTTCTGCCGAGAATTTCAGATATGAGGAAGGGCGATACTCCAGTCCGAGTCCTGCCTGGTCGCTTCGGATATAAGTCAGGTGGTTGGCTTTATTCAGGTAATTACCTTGATTGTCTTTGAATCCTAGAACCGTGTAAGGTGGCAATTCGTAATATCTGCCGATGCTTCCGTTCAGATAGACCGCTCCAAACAAACGGTAGGAAAGGGAGAGACGGGGCGAGAGTTGATCCAGGAGGTTGTTCATCTCCGGCGAATAGTCGTTGGCATCCGCCCGTACTCCTAAAGAAGCGGTGATCCGCTCGTTGTCGCTTTCGTATATGGCTGTGGCATAAAGCCCCCATTTCAAAAGTCTTAGATCTGTGTGATAGTTGATCACTCTGGGGATCGTGGTGAACTGTTTCTGGTATGTACGATTGGTGTAGGTCGCATATTCGAGGTTTCCGCCGACATTCAGCCGGAAGAAAGGAAAACGGAATATATTTTCACTGCGCAGTTTATTTTCGATTTCGTCCGAACGGTAATTGAGAGTCAGGTTCTCTTCCGAACTTTCGTCATTATCCCTGTATTTGATATTCTTATTGTTTAACTGGCTCCGGCTGACAATTAGCGAATAGATGTTTTTGCCAGAGTAATGTTTGTAAACAGCTCCTAATGTGTATGTCTTTTGCTTGACCACCGGCAGGTAGGCTAAGATATACTGGTTCTTTTCACTCATGTCTTCCATACCGGTGTTGAGTTTCATGTCGTCTATGGCTCCCAATCCCAGAATAGCCAGTTCGTTTTTCCGGTCGAATGTATGTTTCACTTTGAATTGTGCGTCTGTGAAGGTCGGCAGGAAAGGCAGCCCGATCATGTCGAACAGGAACTGAAGGTATGAACGGCGAATAGACACTTGGTAGGTCGTCTTCTTGCCGGCCGGTCCGTTGGCAGAGAATCCGATATCCGAAGCTCCTATCACTCCCCGTAGGGAGAATTTTTCTTTGTTTCCGTCCTGCAACTTGAAATCAAGAACCGAGCTAAGAGCGTTTCCACGCGCGGCAGGATAGGCTGCAGAGTAGAAATCGACTTCGCGTATGAAATCTGGGTTAATGATCCCGACAGGACCTCCGGATGCTCCCTGTGTGGAGAAGTGGTTGATGTTCGGTATTTCTACGCCATCGAGAAAGAAACGGTTTTCAGACGGTCCTCCTCCTCTGACCATCAGGTCGTTTCGGAAAGCAGCCGTAGATGCCACACCAGGAAAAGATTGCACGACCCTGGATATGTCCCGGTTTCCTCCGGCACTTTTCTCGATCTCTTTGAACCCGATCACGCGCAGTCCGAGCGGACTTTCTGCCGTCTTGCGGAAAGGAGAGGCGACAATGCTCACTTCTTGCAGGCTTTCACTACTTTCTTCCAGTTCGATCGGAAAAAACATGTCCTTGTTGGAAATTCTGAATTCAGCCGTAACTGTTGGTTTATAACCGATAAAGGAGGCTTGCAGGCGATAGCTTCCGGGAGAGACTCCGGTGATCTCGAATTGGCCGATCGAATCAGTGACAGTCCCTTCTATCGTGTTCCAGATGACCACATTGGCGAAGCTAACCGGTTCGCCGTTGGCGGCATCTTTTACAATCCCTTTTATTGAATATGTTTGTTGGGCCTGCATCATTTGTAAACCCGTAAACATCAAGAGTAAAAGAAAGATAAATTTTTTGGTCATCTTTGATTCTTGTTATGGTTACAAAGGTATATAAAAACCGGGATTAAAAAACTTACCTTTGCAGGCATATTATAGAAATACATGCAGAACGCAACGAATCATATCAAACGGGAATTGCAACTGACGGCGGATGGGAGCCATACGCTTTTATCCCCGAAATGGACGAACACTACCATTCTGTGAACGGCGCCGTGCAGGAGTCGCGCCATGTCTTTATTGAAGCTGGGTTACACCATCTGGAACGGAAAGAAATCGTCGTTCTGGAAATAGGTTTCGGTACTGGGCTCAATGCCTTCTTGACTTTGTTGGATGCCGAGGTGCATCAACGGAAAATACATTACTATTCGGTTGAACTTTATCCGCTTGATATGGACGTGATCGAGAGCTTGAATTACGGCGAAATGATCTGTGCCGGACGGAAAGATGTTTTCCAAGCCTTGCATCAGGCGGAATGGAATGTTGCGGTCCAGGTTACGGATTTCTTTGGACTGCATAAAATACAAGGAGACAGTAATACGTGTGCTTTGCCGGATCGGATCGACCTGGTCTATTTTGATGCGTTCGCTCCCGATAAGCAGCCGGAGATGTGGAATCAGGAAATCTTCAACCGACTGTATGCCCGCATGACCGGAGGCGGTGTTTTGACAACCTATTGTGCGAAAGGTGTCGTCAGACGTATGATGAAAAGAAGCCGGATATTCTGTCGAAAGAATACCCGGCCCCCCAGGAAAACGCGAAATGCTTCGCGCTATTAAATTATAAAAGAGCTTCTATTTTAGATACGAATGTAGTTTTAGGAGCAGCACCTACCTGTTTATCTACTACCTTGCCGTCTTTGAAGAAAAGAACGGTCGGAATATTACGGATGCCAAATTGTGCAACCACGTCGTTGTTGTTGTCTACATCCATTTTGCCGATAGTAACACGGCCTTCATATTCGGTAGCCAGTTCATCGATGATCGGACCAACCATGCGGCAAGGACCACACCATTCAGCCCAGAAGTCAAGGACCATAGGCTTACCAGAGTTTACCAACTCTTCAAAATTTGCATCTGTAATTTGTAGTGCCATATCTTTAATTATGAATTATATATTCGAATTTTGTGCAAAAGTACAAATTCTTTTTATACCATACAAATACTACCCGTTAATTTTAAAATCCATATTCTCGTTCGTTTGCAAGAATTCGACTAGGTTGCGTGTGACATTAAGCCGTATGTTTTGTGAAAAAAAATTCTGTATGACATTATGTTCGCCGTCAACCACCTTGAAATATAACAGGCTCTGACCCGGATTGTTTTTAATCAAGGTCGACAGTTCGTTTATGGTCGGTTCGTCCAAATCGTGGATCGGGACCGTGATACTGATCTTTTCGATCAGGCGGTCTTTCTCTTCCTGCAGCGATTGGATGGCCCCGATAGACAAGCTAAGGCGACCTGAATTGTAGCGGTCTTCCACACGCGCCTTGATCAGCAGGTACATGCCGCGCTTGCCGAATTTGCTGTAATCGACGTAATCTTTACCGAATAATGCTATTTCGCCGCTACCGGTAAAATCTTCTATCTTGATAATGCCGTAAGGATTCCCTTTTTGGTCATCCCTTCGCGGAAGTCCGTAACGATACCGCCGAACAGCAAGTCTTTGCCTACCAGGTTTTCCTTGTCGTTTATTTCCGCCATGCCGGTATTACAAACATATGTCAGAATAATACGGTATTCATCCAACGGATGGGCGGAAAGATAGATACCGACCAGTTCTTTTTCTTTATTTAGGCGTTCGAGGTCGCTCCAACGTTCACATTTGGGAATCTCCGGTTTGGCGATGGCGATAAAAGCATCTCCTCCGAACAGGGAATTGGTAGCCGTGCTCTTGTCTGTCTGGAACTTATTGCCATAGCGAACCAGTGTTTCAAGGAATATTTCTCCTTTTCCGGTTTCGGCAAAGAACTGTTCCCGCTGGATGCCGAAATTGTCAAAAGCACCGGCTAATGCCAGCGATTCGATGTTTTTCTTGTTGCAGGCAGTCAGGTTGACACGTTCCACAAAATCAAAGATATCTTTGTACGGACCGTTTTTCCTCCGTTCTTCAATGATATTCTGCACGGCGGCTTCGCCGACACCCTTCACAGCACCCAGACCGAAGCGGATGTTCTTATTCTTGTCCACACTGAACTTCAGGATCGACTCGTTCACGTCCGGTCCGAGCACCTGAATGCCCATCGCCTTACATTCGTCCATGAATTTCGTGATATCCACAATATTCGATAAACTTCGGCTCAAGACGGCAGCCATATACTCGGACGGGTAGTTCGCTTTCAAAAAAGCTGTCTGATAGGCTACCCATGAGTAGCAGGTGGCATGGCTCTTGTTGAAGGCGTATGAGGCGAATTTTTCCCAGTCGGACCATATCTTCTGCAAAGTTTCTTCCTTGTAACCATTCGTCTTTCCACCCGCCATGAATTTGGATTTCAGGTGGTTCATCTTTTCGATCAGCTTCTTACCCATTGCCTTACGGAGGGCGTCACTCTCGCCACGGGTGAAGTTCGCTAACAGACGTGACAGAAGCATGACCTGCTCCTGGTAGACGGTGATGCCATATGTGTCTTTCAGATACCGCTCCATGACGGGAATATCGTACTTGATTTCTTCTTTTCCCTGTTTACGGGCGATAAAGGAAGGAATATAATCCATAGGTCCCGGACGATACAGGGCGTTCATCGCGATCAAGTCTTCGAATTTAGACGGTTGCAGTTCTTTCAGGTACTTCTGCATACCAGCGGATTCAAACTGGAAGGTACCTGTGGTTTTCCCGTCGCAACACAGTTTGTAAGTTGCCGGATCTTCCAGACTGATATGATCGATATCCAGGTCATGGCCGGTCGTCAGCCGGATGTTTTCAATTGCTTCCTTGATGATGGACAGTGTTTTCAGTCCTAAGAAGTCCATCTTGATCAAACCGGTCTCTTCGATCACCGAACCTTCATATTGGGTGACGAGCATCTCTTCACCGGTATCTTTGTCCTTGGCCGTACTGACAGGTACGACATCCGATATATCGTAACGTCCGATAATGACGCCGCAGGCATGTACACCTGTGTTGCGCACGTTACCTTCCAGCATTTGGGCATATTTCAAGGTGTCGCGTGCCAGCGGGTCGTTTCCGGTAGCCGCTTCTTTCAGCTCCGGCACATAATTGATCGCATCCTTCAGCTTGAACTTCTTCATATCCGGAATCTTGTCCGGAACGAGTTTTGCGAGGCGGTTCGATTCGGCAAGCGGAAGCTTCTGTACACGTGCGACATCCTTGATGGCCGATTTGGTCGCCATCGTACCATACGTGATGATATGCGCCACACGTTCGGCCCCGTATTTTTCCGTTACCCAACGGAGTACTTCCCCGCGGCCGTCATCGTCGAAGTCGGTATCGATATCGGGGAGGGAAATACGGTCCGGATTCAGGAAACGTTCGAACAGCAAGTCATATTTGATCGGGTCGATGCGGGTGATCCCCAGACAGTAGGCAACAGCCGAACCAGCTGCCGATCCACGGCCGGGACCGACCGAAACGCCCAGTTCTTCGCGGGCGGCCCGGATGAAGTCTTGCACGATCAAGAAGTAACCGGGGAACCCCATCGTCTTCATGATGTGCAACTCGAAGTTCAGCCGCTCCTTGACTTCGTCGTTCAGATCATCTCCGTAGCAAATCTTTGCCCCGTCGTATGTGATCTTTTTCAGGTAGTCGGCTTCCAGTTTGATGCGGTATAGTTTTCGTAACCGCCTAATTTTTTTTTTTGTCGTGTGCGGCCTCTTCACTCAGGACAACGTTTCCGTTTTCATCGCGGGTGAATTCGTCGAATAAGTCCTGTTCGGTGAATTTCTGGCGATATTCTTCTTCCGTCCCGAAATCTTCCGGGATGGCGAAGGTCGGCATGATAGGACCGTGGTCGATGGAGTAGAATTCCACCTTGTCGGCTATTTCCAGTGTGTTGCTGAGGGCTTCAGGAATATCAGAAAAGATGGTATTCATCTCTGCTGTCGTCTTCATCCATTCCTGTTTGGTGTAGCGCATACGGTTCGGGTCATCCAAATCTTTACCCGTACTAAGGCAGATTAGGCGGTCGTGAGCTTCCGCATCTTCCGCATTGACGAAATGAACGTCGTTGGTCGCGATAACCTTGATATTGTGTTTACGCGCCAGTTCCAGAATCGCCTTGTTTGCCGTAACTTGGTGGGGGTATACATCTTGTGCGGCGTTCGGGTCATGTGTCTCGTGTCGCTGTATTTCCAGATAGTAATCTTCTCCGAACAGGTTCTTGAACCAAAGGACCGATTCTTCGGCCTTGTCTATCCGTCCATTCAGGATATGCTGCGGAATTTCCCCACCGATACAGGCGGAGCAAATGATCAGGTCTTCATGATATTTTTCCAACAACTCCTTGTCGATGCGCGGACGTCCGTAAAATCCTTCCGTCCAGGATAAGGAAACCATCTTGATCAAATTTTTGTAACCGTTCAGGTTCTTAGCCAGCACGATCAAGTGCCATCCGCTTCGGTCGTTCTGTGAAGCAAGCTTGCTATGCCGTCCGTTACGAGCACAATAGCACTCGCAACCGAAGATCGGTTTGAATATTTTTTTCTTCTCTTCTTCGATCTTTGCAGGTATTTCTTCAAGGCGGGCTTGCTCTTCGGCGGTCAGTTCCGTTTTACTTTTTAGCTCTTTTAGCTCTTTTTCATAGTCCTTGATGGCTCCTAACGGCTTGCCGTTTTTTTTGGATACCTTGTTGAAGAACTCTTTTATTCCGAACATCACACCATGGTCAGTGACGGCAATCGCCGGCATACCATCCTTTTGCGCTTTGTCAATCAAAGCGTCGATCGATGCTTGTCCGTCCAGCAGTGAATACTGGGTATGTACGTGCAGATGTATAAACGGTTCCATATGGGTTCTTAATCTTTTTTATTTCGGCCTATAAAGATACGGGTTATTTTATAAATTTATTCTATCGGCTGCAATAATCCGGTTGAAAAACTTTATCTTTGCTTTTAATAACTCAGAGATTAGCAATATGAGAAAAATTATATTTATCGCCTTTTGGGCAATGTTGATGATTATGCCGGCTGTCGGTCAAGTTACTTTCGGCGTGCGTGCGGGTGGTGCTTATTCTTCTCTGGTGCAAAAAGTTGAAGGGACATACAATGCAGGTGCCCGTTTCGGTTTCAGCTTGGCCGGACTTGCCGATATACATTTATATAAGGGCTTGTCTTTGCGTAAACAACATTAAGCAGTGGATACTTTAAGTTTTAAGACCATTTCTGCAAACAAAGCAACTGTAAACAAAGAGTGGGTCATTGTTGACGCCGAAGGACAGACTTTGGGACGCCTTTGCGCAAAGGTAGCGAAGCTTTTGCGTGGTAAGTACAAACCCAATTTTACTCCGCACGTTGATTGTGGTGATAACGTAATTATCATCAATGCAGAGAAAGTTAATTTGACAGGTAAAAAATGGACGGACCGTGTATATTTGAGATATACAGGTTATCCTGGTGGACAGATTGAATATACTCCGGCAGACCTGAAGAAAGGCCGAGTCATCTGTACAGAAAAGTAGTAAAGGGTATGTTGCCAAAGAATCGTTTAGGTGCGAAATTATTAAGTAACTTGTATGTATATGCAGGTACAGAGCACAAACACGAAGCTCAGCAGCCTAAATTAATCGATATAAACTCATATAAATAATCACAATGGAAGTAGTAAATGCAATAGGAAGACGTAAGGCAGCAGTTGCTCGCGTATTCGTTAGCGAAGGCTCAGGAAAGATTACAATTAATGGTCGTGAATTGGTTCAATACTTTCCTTCTTCTATCCTTCAGTTCGTTGTAAAGCAGCCTTTGACAACATTGAATGTTGCAGAACAATATGATATTAAAATTAACTTGGTAGGCGGTGGCTTCAAAGGTCAGGCTGAAGCAGCTCGTTTGGGTATTGCTCGTGCGCTTGTTAAAGTTAATCCAG